>Ga0123353_10000771_pt1 | contig 38943 bp, 47 predicted proteins | sample TergutLab28metaG_3_FD_92763 | JGI IMG/M metagenome (GOLD analysis project Ga0123353, IMG submission 92763) | Labiotermes labralis P3 segment gut microbial communities from Petit-Saut dam, French Guiana - Lab288 P3 | ecosystem: Host-associated > Arthropoda: Insects > Digestive system > Gut ... | reverse complement strand
TGTGTAAAAGGAGGAATTAATGGGATTTTGGGAGGAGTTGGACAAGATAATTACAAGCGCGAAAGTGGATTTTTTAGAAAAAATAGCACCGGAAACAATAAGAAAGGCAAGAATAAGAAACTTTGAAAGAGAAGAAAAAGCGGAAGAAGAAAGAACAGCAAAAGCTATTAAAGAGCACGAAGAAGACATGCGAAAAAGAGACAAAGCAGTGCAAGAAAAAATACGACAGAAAAATGAAGAAGAAATGAAAAAAGAAGATGCCTACTTGTATCGGGTGATTGATTAGTGTTATGCTAAGGAAGATATGGTGGCGCAATCTTTTTTGACAGGAACAAACTGGCGCACAAGAAAAATAATCTTGTTCATATCTTGATGGCAAAAATCACCGAAACTCCAAAATCGTTTGACGCGGCAGCGATAGCAATATATAATTGCCTTATGGCGAAGAAGAAAGAAGATGGCTGGGAAGTTATAGAAAAAGTCAAAAAGCAAATTGGAAATCTTGCCATTGCATTCGCAATTGCGACAGGGGTAATGGTAGGTGTTCCTCAAATTGCAAAAGCCGAAATGTCCGAGCTTACATTTAAAGAGTTTTGTGTTACAAAAAAAGGAAGCACAACCATTATCAGGTCCAATGATGGAACATGTGAAGCCAACTTGGATCAGATATTCGTAATGAGTGCAACTTCATTGGGCTATACACAGGAGCAGGCAGACGAAATCGCCGCACGATTGATTGTAGAGTTTATGAGGAAAGGTCCGGAACTGGCGGAAAAAAATGAATTTGAAGTCAGGGGTAAAACTGTTATTAATGACAATTATAAAACAGATGAATTTGGAAATCTAACGGGCGAATCTTTTTCCCAAGACGAACTAACAGAGCTTGGCCCAACCGGAGCCAGTCACATAGGGGCAAGGAGTGAAAGCAATGATGGCGGGCATTCGAAATTAACGGAAGAGGTTATTGTACATATTGCGACCAAAGAACAATATGAAGAAGAGATTGCAGGGATTGAAGCAAGAAGAGTTAGTAAGCAGGATGCAATGGGGATTGACAAATGACAGTCTTTATTATATAATACTCTCCATCTCGTGGGAGAGTGCCGCAAAATCTGATTCACTTGCGCTACTCGTTCGCACCACAATAAAGGAAACTCTATAAAATGAGCAAACCAATCAAAGCCCAAGTCAAGTTACAGCTTCCCGCGGGCAAAGCCACACCCGCGCCGCCAGTTGGTTCAACGCTTGGTCCCCACGGCATAAACCTGCCGATGTTCGTCAAGCAATTCAACGACGCGACCGCAAAAGACGCCGGTCTTGTTTTCCCTGTTGTCGTTACTATTTACGGCGACCGCACATTTGATTTTGTACTTAAAACCCCGCCGGCCGCGACCTTGATTAAGCAGGCACTTGGAATTCCAAGTGGGTCTAAAAAACCTAACACAGACAAAGTTGGAAAAATCACACGTAACCAAGTCCGCAAAATCGCGGAAACCAAGATGCAGGATTTGAACGCCGCAAACATCGAATCGGCAACAAGCATGGTGGAAGGCACCGCGCGCAGCATGGGCGTGGTTGTCGTGGACGGAGGTGAATAATGGCACACGGAAAAAAATATATCAACGCACAAAAAAATATTGACGCGGCGAAAAGTTATTTAATTGCGGAAGCGATAAAACTTGTCATTGAGAATGCTTTTGCAAAATTCGACGAAACGGTGGAATTACACGTTCGATTGGGCGTAGACGGCAGACGCGCAGACCAACAAGTCCGCGGTACGGTAGTTTTGCCGAACGGAACGGGAAAGCAGCAGCGTGTTCTTGTAATCGCAAAAGGCGATAAAGCAACCGAGGCCCAAAAAGCCGGTGCCGACCATGTCGGTGCGGAAGACATCATTACGAAAATCACCGCCAATAACTGGCTTGAATTTGACGTTTGTATTACTACCCCTGACATGATGGGTGTAATCGGACGCGCGGCGAAAATCCTTGGACCAAAGGGTCTTATGCCCAACCCGAAATCGGGCACGGTCACGACCGACATCACAAAAGCGGTAAACGATGCCAAGGGCGGCAAGGTTGAATACCGCCTTGACAAATTCAATAACGTACATTGCATTATCGGTAAAGTGTCATTCGGCGTGGACAAATTGGTGGAAAATTACAACGCGCTAATTACCGCAATCATCAAGGCAAAACCCGCCGCGGCGAAGGGAATATATCTGAAAAACGTTTCGGTTAACAGCACAATGGGCGTGGGTGTGCGGGTTTCACAGGCGATTTAATCTTTATAACCAGGTAATAAGTTCCCGCGGGATTTTTGGGTGACACGTGCCGATACCCAATTCAACAGTAGGTTTAGCTTTTCCGTGGAAATCGCTGCCGCCCGATATTAAAAGATTGTTGGCACGGCAAAACGTCACAAGTTTGTCACTGTATTGTTTGTTCATGCTGTAATGAAAACATTCTATGCCATCAAAAGTCTTTTTTGTTGTTTCAAGAATCTCGGCTGCGTTATCATAATACTCTGCGGGGTGCGCCAAAAAAGCTTTTCCGCCGCATGCATGAATCCAAGAAACTACTTCTTCGATTGATTTGTAGCAATCGTCAATACCGCTGTATAGTTTTGATGCTTTGTTTGCAAATCCGAATGCATTCAAAGCTCTTAGGTTTTCCGTCAGACGAGGGTCGCCGAATTTTTCAATGAACGCCTTGTGTTTGTTGAAAACTAATAACTGCAAATCAATCAATTTAGGAAAGCTTTTTCTTTCTATATCAAGTCCAAGTTCCGACAATTTGGCAGATATCTTTGAAATAAAAAAAGAATCGATGTCGTGGGGTAAATTTTTGTCCAAGATACTTTTCATTTTTGTTGTATTGATATTGTATCCCAAAACTTCTATTACGTGATTGCCGCACATCGCATGAATTTCCACTCCTGGAATTATTTTTCCTCCGAAAAGTTTCCTTACATCCTTGTTTTCAAGTTCGGCATATGCACCCACGGAATTATGGTCGGTTATAGCTATGACCTCAAGCCCCTTTTGCTCTGCAAGTTTCAATAACTCGGGAACGGTCAACGACCCGTCGGAATGAGTGGTGTGTATGTGTAAATCTATCATTATCCATGATAACATAAAAAGTATTACTGAAAAAGTCTTTTATGTTAAAGAAGACTTCTTTTACTTAGAAGTCTATTAGACAATGAAGTATGTTTGCTGGTGCAACAAGAAGTGCCGTACTTGAACCTGTAATAAGACGCAATTACTTTTGGCACGAAGTTCCACTTGATGCAATTTAATATATCAATTATGTTTTGCTTTTTGCTAATATGTCGTTGATACGTTTGGTTACTTCTTCACATTCCACAACGAAACTTGCAATTCGTATAGTTGTTTGTTTTGTTGCCTTTTCCACCTTAAAAACTATGGCTCCGAAGCTTTCACCAGCACCGCTTTTTTTGTGATGCGGTTTCGCGGTAACTTCAAGTATTTTGTCTGTAATCGGTTCTGTCGTTCCGTTAGGTCTATGTATTACAAATACACCATCTGAACGCAACGTTATTGTCGGGTTTGAATTTTTATTGCTTTTAATTATGCCGACAATGATTGGCACAAAGAGTATTGACGCAAACACTACCATGGCGATTGCGATTATCCCTTCATAGTAACCATATAAAGGTAGAATAATTGAACACGGAATACCTACCAAATACATAATGATAATCATAAACATAAACGCGTTCATTACTTTTACTTTTTTGGCTCTTTTGCCGATGACTTCTTCTTTGTTGCTCATAAATTATACTCCTTTAATGAGTTGACATAGCATAGCATATTTATTCTGATTGTCAAATGGAATAAGTAAATCGAACTTACAAAAGTTCACCTGGGAACTCATTGGTGCGATCGAGAGGACTTGAACCTCCACAAGTTGCCTTACAGGATCCTTAGTCCTGCGCGTCTGCCAGTTCCGCCACGATCGCTTGTGTGAGGTTAGTATACCGCAAAACTATCTTTTCGTCAATGTGGTATAATCATTAATATGGACAAATTTGGCGAAGAATTTTTTGATTGCGATAGCGCGGAACTTGCCCAGCGATTATTGGGCACGATTTATGTTACCAAGACAAACTGTGGCGGTTCCGCTTAACCGTCTGAATACTCAAAAGCCGCCCAATCACTTGCGACATCAAAAATGATTTTGCCGCCGATAGAAAATTTATAATGCACGATGGAGGCAATACTTTCCTTTATTATTCTGTCCATTTTACCATGGACGGGGGCAAGGAGTTCCCACGCGTTTTTATCAGGGCTAGGGACGTGGATTTCAAGGAGTTTCCGCCCTTGCTTGATAACAAGTTTATCTTTGGAAAAAGCCTTAACTCGCGCACCCAGATACGTGGCAAGGCGGTATTCCCGCCCGTCAAGATGGATTATGCAAATCGTGCCGGTGAACTTTAATCCCAGATACGGAATCCGCGCGCACGATGCCATGACAGACAGGTTGTCGATGTCTTTGAAAGTGTTGCATTGTGACCAGAAGTACTTTTTAGGAAAAGACCGGCCGCTGTCACCTTCAATATAGCCGTCGGCATTCTCAAAAATGAACTCGTGTCCGTTGATTAAGATTTTCCCGGAAGCGCGGTGGTTCATACTTACCACTTTGTGTTTACATTCCATAAATGGAAAAAACTTGAACGGCCCCATTGCATCGTACTTTATTGGGGTAAACTCGCCGTATTTGATACCCCATTCGATTTCGGGATTAACAAAGGAATCGTCTTTTGTTATCACTTGGATACCGGATGATTTTTCAATAATAATTGCTACTGCTTTTTGTGTGTCAGTAATTTTATTATAGTAACCCTCAAAGCGTTTCTTCAATATTTATTTATTGACAAGACCCGCGGTAAAATAATCCGCCATATCAAGGGCTTCTTTTTCAACCTTGTCGAATGCTGCTATGTCCGCGGCGAAATTGCCGGCAAGACGCATTGCGACCTCGTCGGTTGTAAGTTTCAAATGCTCGTAAAGCATTTTTCGCAATTCTTCGCGGTTGTAATTCGGGTAGATGCGGCTGAACGCCTCTGCCATTCTGTCTGCGTTTGCGTACCATTGGCGGGTCAAAGCTTCCGCTTCCATAGGCTTTTTGTCGCGAAGTGCCGTCATTATTTTTGCCCCTATTTCAAGGTGTTCTGTCAAAAGGTCGGAAATGGTTTTTGCGGCTTCCGGCCCGAAATACCGTCCGAAAAGGGCCCCTAGGTCTTTTGGGTTTTGCAACAATCGGGCGGTAGTAGCGTCTTGGTCCGGAAGGCGGTGGGCGATGCTTAAAAGTACCATGCGCGTCCAATAGACGTGTTGCGACCACAGTTTTCGCATAAGTTTTGACAAATCAGGCGCAGGAATTTCCCCAATCGGGGGCATGGGCTTTGCGGGCGGGAATTGGACACAAGGACAAATGACAAGTCCGCTTCCGATTTGAAGATTATAAATATCAACACCGGGATTTAACGCCAAAAGTGTTGGCACAGTGGTGCCGTAAATGATGGCAAGGCGGTACAAAGTGTCTCCCGGCTGGATAGTATGTATGATTTGGTTTTGACAAAACATGGTGAGATTTCTCCTTTTTATTTAAAACATATTTCAAGATATGACATGCTGGAGATTAATGTGATATAGTAATAAACATGAAAACAGCAATTTTGTACCGCTCAATGACGGGACATTCAAAAAAGATAGCGCGCGCAATCGGGGCGGAACTTGATATCACGCCGCAAGATATAAAGAAGAAGCCGCAACTTGAAGGTATTGAATTGGCATTTATTGTCGGCGGTATTTACAGCGGTACAAGTTTACCCGAAACGCTTGAATTTGCAAAAAACCTTATCCCGTCCGCCGTCAAACGGGTCTCCCTTGTAACATCATCGGCAAGCGACAAAACCGGGCAAGACCAACTGCGCGCAATTTTGATGGCAAACAATATCGAAGTTGTTGACGAATACCGCTGCCGCGGTAACTTTTTGTTTTACAAAATGGGACGGCCCAGCAAATCTGAAATTGCCGGTGCTGTGGAGTTTGCGAGAGTACTGATTAAGTCTTGAATAGCTTTTTCTCTTGTGCTACACTTTGGCATGATTATGGTCGAGTTGTTTTTCGACTTCCAAAGGAAAAAAAATATCCGGCGGTTTGGCATTTGTCCGCCGGTGTTTCATGAATCGGTTGCCGCGCATTGCGGGGCGATGATGGACATGGCGGACGAGTTTATTGAAAGCTATGATTTGGGTCTTGATTACCGGCGCGTGATGCAGTTGATTAAGTACCACGATATTTGCGAGTTGGGCATGGCGGAGGATTACAATTCCACGATGTCCCGGATTGATACGGAGTACAAAGCAAAAAAACAAGACGCAGAAAAACAAACGATTTATTGCTTGACACGGAAGCACGGCAAAAGGATTGCGGATTATGATGCCGAATACGATAACCAAACTACGCGCGAGGCGGTGTTTGTCAAGTTTTTGGACAAGTTGGATTCGGTTTTGTGGCAGCTTAATGCCGGTGTTCAAAACTACCGCGACATGGACTTGCCGCCAAAGTTGACGTTCGAAGAAATATATGACGAAATCGCGACTAAAACGAATAAGTTTATCAAAGAATTCCCGCAACTTAATGCCTTTTATAGAAAAGTGCAAGAGGCTATAAAAGCGGAATACGACAAACACGGGATCGAGTGGAAAGAATGGTATTGGGCGGGACAATGTTTATAACGTCGCAAGTATTCGGTGTCCTGGCGCTTATAGCCTTCTTTATTACGTTTCAAGCCAAAAAGAAAGTGTCACTAATTATATGGAACGGGATAGCATTGTTTCTTATCGCGGTGATGTTTGCGTTTTTGTTAAACTGGGTAGTAGTTGCAATAGTCTTAATTTCTGTAATCCGAAATATAGTGCTGTTTTGGTACGAAAAAAAAGGCGATGCTATCCCGAAGTGGATTAACTTCTGCACTATGTTTTTATTCATGATTGCTACTGCGGTTGCAGGCGGGCTTACGTGGTATTTTTGGTATGATTGGATTCTTGTAACGGCCTCGGTCGCAACAATCCCCGCAATATGGTATAACAGGCTTCATCTTTTTAGAATTGCTCTACTAGTTTATGCAATTACTCTTCTTATTCATAATATCATAACTACAAATTGGATGGGTATAGCAATCGAAGTTTCCTCTATCACGTCCAACATAGTCTTTTACACAAGGCTTTCAATAAAAAAGTTGCGGTCTTTACAAAGTGCCAAAACTCCGCTAGAATAATTCATGTCAAACACAAACCAAAGAAACACAAATAAACAGCCGGTGAAGTCGACAAGCAAAACTCCGGCTAAAACAACAGTCAATCCGCCCGTCAAAAAGTCACGTACAGGCATCTTTATCGCTAAATGCGCAATCTTTGTTGTTGTGCTTACCACATCTCTTGTGGGCATTAACTGGAGTAACGATGTCGAACAATTCGTCAATGTAAAAGTTTTTCAAAACAACGGCGGGGTAGCGGCCGTCTACGGTGACCTTACGGTGCATTTCATCGATGTGGGGCAAGCCGATGCAATTGCAGTAATATTTCCAAACAATAAAGTTATGATGGTGGACAGCGGCGTGGCAATGCCTGCCACCAATGCTAATCCAAGACGCCAAGCCGTCGTAGATTACCTTAACACCTATGTTTTCCCAGATTCGACCGAAGATAAACCCACAATAGATTGGTTTGTGTTGACTCACAGCGACTTTGACCATGTTGGCGGTGCAGTCTATTTATTTAATAATTTTACAATTCCCGTAGTTTATCGTCCCGCGGTTTTCACCGCAAACGAACGCAACACGCTTATTGCCGACGGCGGTTATCTTCGTGGTGTACATATTCCGGGAGGCAGCTATACTTCCCATACAACCAATGCATTTGCAGATTTCGTGGACGCCCTTTATGCAACTGACCGGGAGGTCATTTATCACCAATATGCAACCGATTTTAAGGCTGGCGGCGTTGATGTGGATTTTTACCGTCCGCAAAAGTTTTATTATTCAAGTTCCGATGTCAACAGCCACTCGCCTTATATTGTCCTTACGTACAAAAGCAAGCGCATCATGTTGACCGGAGACGCGACCGATAAAAACCAAGAAGAATGGCTTCATCGCGATATAGCCCTCAAAATAGACATTCTAAAAGTCCAACACCACGGGAGTGCCGATGGCAACGACAAAGTTTTCTTTGACAGCATCAACCCCACATATGCTGTTATAAGCGTCGGCGCGGGCAACTCTTATAATCACCCCAATCCGGGAGTTTTGCAAAACATGCTTGACAGCGGAATCTTGCCTGAAAATACCTACCGAACGGACCTTGTCGGTGATATCATCGGTTATATTGACGGCACTGGTAAAGCAGGAATTGCCCTTAACCATGATTATCAACGCATTGTCGGAGCAGACGGTAACGAAGACATCTGGATCGAATATTGGATTCTTGCCCTTATTTTGGTTTTAGTTGCCGCCGCTGCGCTGTTTGCCGATAATGTCGTGAGATTAGCTCGTAACAAAAAGTAATTGCTGTAATCCCTACTAAAACTATTGGCCCCACAACATACCACCAAAAGAAGGTCCCTTCGATAAATGGGTGTTTTATCTCCATTGCATTTTCAAAACCAAGCGCGTTAATCTCGAATAAGCCGAACGTCAAATACGCACACATACCAAGCGCCAAACACCACCACTTGCGCCAATCAGGTTTGAACTCGCCCGTCATAAGTAAAACCACTGCCAAAAACAGCGCAATCGAATGATGCAAAAGCCCCGAAAACGTCCGTGTCCCAAAGATCGTCGCATCGCCTATACCGATAATAAAACTCGGATATATAAGTGTCAAAATCGGTCCCACGATGGCAAGATACACAACACAATGAAACACGGGGTGATTCCGATTTTTGAATGAAAGGGTAAACACGGCAAGCAACAAACTTGTCATACTGCAATAAGAATACGGCAACAACTTCAACGCATCTTTTTCAACAAACGCAAGACTCATTCTGTTCCAAATAAACACGGCAAGAAGCACTGCCGCACAAGTATAAATTGTAATGCTAATACTCTTTTTATTTTTGCAAAGTTTTTTAACAAGAATCAATCCAATTACCATCAAAACCAAAGAAACCGCGATATATGTCAAATGCTGCCATTCGTAAACCTTTTGCATAGTTAAAAATAAAACACCTTACTACAAAAAGGCAAACGAATATAACTTGTATTTTTCAAAAAAAAGGTTTAAACTATCCTCATGAAAACCCTCGGCGATTACCATTTGCATACTCGTTACAGCGACGGAAAAGCCACCGTTATGGACATGGCACAAACTGCAAAAGACCGCGGCTTGTCCGAAATTGCCATTACTGAACATGGATTCGCCCATATGCTGGGTCTTCGAAGACGCAACTTTGAAAAAATGCGGGGAGAAATTCAATCCGCGCGCGCGATAATGCCGGTATTGGTCGGAATCGAGGCAAATGTAACTTCCGTCGACGGAAGCATAGACATCAACGATGACGAACGTCACGAATTCGACATAGTTTTGCTTGGGCTGCATGTCCGCGTGTTGTATGGATTGCGAACATTTTTTTCCTTCCTTTTGCCGAATTTATTTTTCAGGGTTTTGCGCTGGACACCTAAAGGTCTTGTCCGCAAAAATACCGCAATCGTCAAACGTGCCATCGAAAGAAACCGCATCGACATTTGGGCGCACCCCAACCGCTATAATAAACTCGACGTGGTGGAAGTCGCCAAAACATGTGCCGAAAGGGGAACATTGATAGAACTAAGCAGCAAAAAAATCTCCTTCCGCCCAATAGACTTTGAAAGAATGATAGAGGTCGGCGCGAAATTTATTATTAACTCCGACGCTCACTCGACCAAACGCGTTGGAAACATCACTCGCGCGGAAGAATTCTTGAAAAATTGTGACTACAACGAAGACGATATAATTAACCTGAAACAAACCTACACCGAATACAGGGCAAAAAAGGAAAATGGAAAAATCAAAAAACAAAACAACAATGCTGGACCAAATCAAAACGGAAATATTGAACAAGACCAAAACCGCCCCGTCAAACGTGGTTGGTTTAAATGAAAAACGCGGCTATCACCTTGAATTTGTGTGCGGCGATATAAACGAGGCCCGCGCCTTGTGCGACGAACTTGCGGCACACGATGTTTTTGCGAAAGCAATCACCGCCGACAAAACAACGCGCGTATACATCAAAGACAGCGAAAGTATTTGTAACCTCCTTGCCCTCGTGGGCGCAAACAAACCCCTTTTGGAACTGCATGATAAAATTGCCATGCGGTCGGTACGCAATACTTCCAACCGCCGCGCAAACTGCGACACGGGAAATATCAACCGCCAAGTCACGGCCGCCGCAAAACAAATCGAAGCGATAAAAAACCTTGAAAACATTCCGCCTGATTTAGCCCAAACCGCCCGTGCCCGCCTTGAAAACCCCGATGCCACATACGAGGAACTTGCCGAAATACTGGGAATCACAAAAAGCGGCGTGGTGCATCGATTGCGCAAATTAACAAGTGGATAACTCGCCGGAATAAATTAATGAGAATTTGAAAAATCCGAAAAAATCGGTTGACATTATATACGACGACGACGACGTAGACTTCTTTGTTACACAAAAATGTGGAAAAAGGGAAAAATTTATGAAAGTGAATAAAGACACGCTTCCAAATGTACTTGTAATTTATCCGGAAGATTTAGAAATCGAAGAGCAGATATCATACAGGGGGATGACGAATGAAGAGGTCAGAGCCAGCATAATTAAAGAGATGCAAGATGATCTTAATATCGATGGTGCGCGCGTTGAAAATATAATTAACGTTTTTGTTGCTGGTGCAGTAGACCGTCACAGGCTTAACGCCAAATTTAATTTGGCTAAGGTTATTCAAGCGATAGGAAAAATCACACCAGAAAGGTTGCACGGTATCATCTTAGTGCACAGATGGAATAAACCGGAGTTTTTTTATGATTTTGGTCAATTTGGTGCTCGAGACCTTAAATCTAAACTTGCTATTATAAAAGATATTATTGAAAATTACCCTGAACTCGAAAAGAGGTTTATTTCACTTGGAATTTTTAAGCACAGAGAACTAGAACCATATGCGTCGCAACCTGGTGTTTTTACCAAAGGAAGCGGAACGTTCCGGGAAGTGTATGAGCAATGTATCTATAATAGAAAAGAAATGGAAAAGAAAATTGGCGATAAAGGCATTGAAAGCCAATCCGGCGAGAAATAACCCCAAAAAATATAGTAATTCAAGCCGCAAAAAATTACAAAACCCTTGACATAAGAACCTCTTCGCCTTCGGCTCAAGAACCTTGGTCAAGCTCATTTTCTTCGAAAAATCACTTGACATAGACGACGACGTATACTTCTCCTAATCACAATACTGTGGAAAAGGAGAAATATATGGATAACAAGAAAAGGACAAATGCACTTGTGGAAGAGAAAGGCGACAACAAGTCCCAGTTGAGCAAGATGCTTGATTTTGCCATAGCGAAATTTAAAGGGGTAGAAGAAGCGGTTGCAACGAAGATGGGAAACGAACGGGGCAGTACTCACGGATATGTAATTGGGGCGGTTTTGGTTATTTGTTCTATATTCGGTTTAGGATATCTGGATGGTTCAAAAACTGACAATGAAAGGATTAAGGAATACACTAAGCAAATTGCAAGCCATTACAATCTGACTGTAGAAGATGCCGAAACCGAAATCGAAAAAGCCGTGGCTAGGTACAATCAATTGCAAAAAGATAAAGGCAGAGGAGTTAGAGACAATGTATACGGGACGACTTTAGTTGAAACCGCTGAAGCCATGAAAGAAAAATACGGCGGGAAATAACACGAAGAACCCAGGCGGACAATCTGCAAACGCTTTGTGCGCCCTGCAATCACGGCAAAAGTACAGACATGCCCACCGCCCACGAAACTGCCCTTGCCCTCAAACGAAAGGCGGTGTAACACATTGACTATTCCGACAATCATGGTATAATTCAAGAATGAGTTTTGTACACCTGCACGTCCACACGGAATACAGTCTTCTTGACGGTGCCGCCCGCATAACTAAACTTGTCAAATCCGCGCGCGACCTTGGCATGCCCGCCGTTGCAATCACCGACCACGGCAACATGTACGGCACATACCGCTTTTACAAAGCCTGCAAAAAACTAAACGACGAAGCCAAAAAAACAGCCTCGGAAGGCGAAACCCCACGCACTATCAAAGCTATAATAGGTTGCGAAATTTACATCGTTGACGATTTGACCGGGCGCGAATTCAAAGAACATATCGGTCACCTTGTGCTTCTTGCCAAAAATAACGCAGGCTATCTGAACTTATGCAAAATCAACACCAAATCATGGATAGACGGCTTTTACAAAAAACCGCGCATTGATTACGATTTCTTGGCAAAGCACAGCGACGGTTTGATTTGTTTAAGCGGCTGCCTCGCCGGTCATGTAAGCCATTATTTATTACAAGGCATGTATGACGAGGCGAAAAAGTACGCGCAAAAATTGAAAAACATTTTCGGTGAAGATTTTTATTTGGAAATGATGGACCACGGCATGGAAGAACAAAAACAAGTCAACGTCAAATTGATACAACTTGCCGCCGAACTTGGTATTGAACTTGCCGCTACCAACGATGTGCATTATCTGCACCGTGACGACGCCGACATGCAAAAAGCCCTTGTGTGCATTACCACCAAAACGACCTTTGACGAACCCGCCGATATGATGATGCCCACCGACGAATTCTTTTTGAAATCACCTGAACAAATGAAAGAAGTATTCGGCAAAATTGCGTCCAAAGCACTTGAAAACACCGTAAAGATTGCAGAAAAATGCGACTGCCACCCATTTGGAAAAAAGGACTTTATTCCCATATATACCCCTGCTCCCGGCGAAGTTCTACCCGGCGAGAAAAATGCCGCATTGTTCCGCCGCAAAATCGAGGCAGGTTTGCGCGAAAGGTACGGCGACCCGATTCCCAAACACGTTTTGGATCGTTATGAAATTGAATTCGAATTACTCTACAGCAATAACTTTGTGGACTATTTCCTGATTGTTGCCGACTTTATGGAATATGCTAAACAACAAGGCATTGCAACAGGACCGGGCAGAGGTTCCGGTGCCGGCAGCATCATTGCCTATGCGCTTGATATAACAAGGCTTGACCCTCTAAAATACAAGTTATTGTTTGAAAGGTTTTTGCACTCCGAACGTGTATCTCAACCCGACTTTGATTTGGACTTTTGTTGCAACCGCCGCGGTGAAGTCATTAACTATGTTATCAATAAATATAGACCCGACCACGTGTGTCAAATTGTAACGTTTGGAACACTGGCTGCCAAAGCCGCTATCAAAGACATTGCGCGCGTTTTCAAAATGCCGTATGCCGAGGTCGACAAAATCACAAAGCCTATTCAAATCAACCAGGGTCACAAACCTCCACTTTTGGAATACATTTTTGACATAAAACAGATTAAAAAACCCGCTGAAGACGCCGACGAAAAGGCACACGAGAGTTATAAAAAAGAATTGGAAAAACTGCGCACCTTGCGTACCCCCGAACTTGTCAACCTGTACAAAAACAACCCCGAAGTAAAAAAAGTCGTGGACATGGCATTAAAGGTCGAAGGCTTCCCGCGCAACTGCTCCACCCATGCCGCCGGTGTCATCGTTTGTAATACGGTAGTCGGTGACGTAATGCCCCTTGCCCGTAACGGCACCGATGTCACAAGCCAATTCGACATGATTGAAAGCGAGGAGCTTGGCTTTTTGAAAATGGATTTCCTTGGCCTGATTACCCTGACAGACATACAAGGTACACTTGACAATATTAAGGAATCCCTTGGCAAAAAAATCGACCTGTATAGTTTCGATTACGACGACCCCGAAGTTTACAAAATGATTTCCGCGGGCGACACCGATGCGGTGTTCCAATTGGAAAGCGGCGGGATGAAACGTCTTATGAAAGACCTACAACCCGACTGTTTTGAAGATATAATGAGCGTTGTAGCATTGTTTCGTCCCGGTCCCATGTCCATGATTCCGGATTTTTGTAAGAACAAGCATGACCCATCTTTGACAACCTACGAACATCCGATGTTGGAGCCCATTTTGAAAAATACGTACGGTCAGATTGTGTATCAGGAACAAGTTATGGATATTTTTCGGGTTATGGGCGGCTATTCTTTGGGCCAGGCAGATATGGTGCGGCGGGCGATGGGTAAGAAGGATGTCAAGGAAATGGATAAACACAAAGATATTTTCTTGAAAGGTAGCTCGAACATGAAAATTGCCGGGGCACTTTCTAAAGGGGTGCCTAAAGAGGTCGCGACTAGCATTTTTGACAAGATGGCGAAGTTTGCAGGATACGGCTTTAACAGGTCGCACGCGGCATGCTATGCGTTTATCGCGTACCAAACAGCGTATTTGAAACATTACTATTATCCGTATTTCATGGCGAACATATTAAACAATCGGGTGCACAAATGGGAAGACATGACGCATTACATAAATTCTGTGCGGGGGCGCGGGGTACAGGTGCTTTCGCCGGATATTAACAAAAGTCGTGCCTTCTTTTCGGTAGAGAATTTTGGGGGGCATGATGCCCCCCAAACCCCCCGCAATAATCGTGGGGGTGCGGGGGAAGTCACTTCCCCCGCAGAAAAAACAGAAGCCATTCGCTTTGGCTTGGCAGCCCTCAAAAATGTGGGCGAGGCAGTGATTGAAACGATTTTGCAGGAAAGGGAGAAGAACGGACCGTTCAAGTCCTTTGGTGACTTTTGCAATCGGGTGGACGGTGCTGCGTTGAATAAGCGGTGTCTTGAGAGTTTAATTTTGGGCGGGGCGTTTGACGGATTGGATGCGACGCGAAGTTCGCTTATGGCGGCGTATCCAAATATTGTGAAGGTAATTGCAAGTCAAAAAAAGGCGACCGATACGGGTCAGATGTCTATGTTCGGGGGGCTTATTCAAAGCGAACAAGTTGCCGTCGAAATCCCGCGAATTGCGGAATACGAACCGGCGGTAAAATTGAAACTTGAAAAGGAAGTTGTCGGGATTTATTTGTCGGGACACCCGCTTGCGGGTCATGCCAAGTTGTTCGAGGAGTTTACATTTAACACAAGCAAAATCAAGCGGCATACAGCGGATGAAGAAGAACATAATTCCGACGAGGAAGAACAACAAGTCGGAAATAACCAGCAGGTAGTGTTTGGTGCGATAATTGCCGATGCGAAAAAGTTGGTTACTAAGGCGACCAAAAAGGAAATGGGAGTGTTGCGTGTCGAAGATATGTTCGGGTCGGTTGATGTAATGTTGTTTCCCGCGGTTTATGAACGTGTCAAAAATGTCGCGGTCAAAGATGCCGTGGTGCGGATTAGCGGCAAGGTGTCTATGCGCGAGGGCGAGGACGCGATAATTTTAGCGGATGATATTAAAGTATTAACCGCAGGAGGGGTGACGTCTGCCGCACTTAGCGCAAAAACCCCCGCCTCGCGAAGCGAGGCACCCCCCATGCAAAAGGGGGACCTTAGGGGAAAAAATATTGCCGGGGGTGTGGGGGAGGTTACCTCCCCCACGAAGAAGTTTTGCTTGGTATATAATACATGTGATGAAACTTTGCATGGAGAGGTGGCGAGTATACTTGCCGCTTATTCGGGCGATATGCCTGTTGAGATTAGGTGTCTTGCCATGGGCGAAGTGACAACACTTGGAAAAGGAGTACGGGATTGCAAGATGGTGAAGTTCGAGATTGGGAATTTAATTGGTTTGGAGAATGTGATTATCAGCTAGTCGGTGTATTGTCTGTTAGCCCTGTTTTGGCGGATGCGGTGTTTTGCATTTGGATTTTGTTGGCGGTGCTTTTGATTTTGATGGGGTCGGTGATTTTTTTGTAGACAAATTGCCCGCCGGGGGTATACAGGGTAATAGTGCCGAATTTGAGGAGACGGCCGACGATGGATAGTTCCACTTTCATGTCCGTAGCGCGGTTTAGCGGGATATTTAGGACGGTTAGGCGGATGATGCCGCGTTTGCCCAGGATTCGGACATTTGTGATTATTACTTGCAGGAAGATGTAGCTGAAAAGGTCGTATATCAAAAAGTATACCGGGATAATTATGGGGCCGAAAGCAATGAGTGCCCTTATATTGTTATCCAGTTTTGGAAACCAGTTGCATGAATAAAAGCAAATCACGTAGATGATGAATAGTAGGGCGTAAACCACGCAATCGGTGAAAATCCATTTTGTGCGCCGAGCACGAAGGAAGATTTCTTCGCCGTCTACGAGATTGTCGAGGTAACTCATGAGTGTTTATACTATCTTTTAGATGCTTTAGCAAACAGAATATCGCAAATCTGCGCGACCATTTGGTTCAGGTCGCCCAGTCTTTTGAAGTCATGGTCGGCGCCTTGGATTGGATATAAATTGCACGGAATAACTTTCCCTAGTTTTTGGATATCGTTGTTGTCCACGACATCGTCTTCCGTGCCGTAGATAATGTTTATTGTTTCTTTTATTTTGTGTGCGTTTTCAAAAACGTTATATTGTTTGCTTTGGAGAAAGAACTCGTAATCGACTTGTTTTTCGAGCACCGTTGCTTTTTTATCTCTTTCAAAATCGGTGAGGTTTACGTTGCAGTAGCGCAGTATCGTAAGCATTGTTTTATGTAAGTCTATTGCAGGCGAGCGCAAAATGATTTCCCCATATTGGTTGGGGTTATCAATAAGGTAAAGTAGTGTCAGATACGCGCCGAAACTTGATGAGAAAAAGCAGATGGGTTTGTTGAATTGGCGCAGGTAGTTTTCCGCTTGGCGGATAGCGTCAAGACAAGTTTCGATACGCAGTTGTGTTTTGTTCTCGCCATGTGAGGGTAGGTCGAAAGCGAGTAAACCGATGTTGTTTTTGGCCAGTTCCGAGGATGCTGCGGCGGTGTTCGGGCTTTTTTTGCTGCTTGCGAAGCCGTGGACCGCCAAAACGATTTTTTCAAGGTTTGGCGCGTCTTTTATGTTGAAATTTGTGATATGCGGAATGTTCATATTGCATTTATAGTATCTTTTTTGTTTATTTGCAACTTGTTTCGTTGACAAGGCGGGGTGGGTGTTGTAATATTGACGGGTGCAAGTTGTTGATGAAATACTGCGAATGATAATCTATGTCGGCGGGGTTTTGGCATCATTTACGGTTGTGTTGATGATTATTGGAGTGTTATTTCCGCCGCGCAAGTTCAAAAAAACCGACAAACAATACACGTACTGTGTAATGATTGCAGCACGAAATGAAGAAAGAGTTATAGGTCAGCTTATCGAAAGTATCAAGCGGCAAGATTATCCTCAAGATAAAATCGCCATTTTTGTGTGTGCAGATAATTGCACAGATAAAACGGCGCAGGTCGCCCGTGACGCAGGAGCCATTGTATACGAGCGTGAACCCAGTAAGAAGCGTGAGTTCAAAAGTCAAGGCAAGGCACTTGATTATCTTTTGTCTTGCATTAAGCGCGATTACGAACGCGGTATTGAAACTTGGGATGGAGTGATGTCTTTTGATGCGGACAATTTGCTTGCGTCCAATTTTTTTACGGAATACAATAAAGCCTTTAATGACACACGGTTTGATTATTACAATTGTTATATAAACTCGTCCAACTGGCAAAGCAATTTAATTTCATCTTATTGCAGTTGCTTGAATTGCGCGGGTCCCACACTGTACAACACCAAGCCTAAGGCAATTTTGGGTTTAAGTCATCCTGCGCGTGGCAGAGGGGCGCTGTATCGCACCTATATGTTGCGCCATGGATGGAAATGGCAGCGTATCACCATTGATTGGGATTCGTCGGCGGAGTTCATATCAAAAGGGTACAGAAGTTGTTACTGCGAGGCAGCCGAGTTATTCGAAGAACAACCAATAACCATGAAAATTATGATGCGCCAGCGGATGCGTTATATCAAGGGTCACTTCCGTGTGTTCTGTATGCGATGGTGGCAATTGTTGCTTGGCATTTTTATTCCGATAGATTGGGGCAAGAAAAAATATCGGCCTAAGGAGCAAAAACCAAAGTTTTCGCTTGCGGCGGAAGTTCAAAAACGGGTCAGTTGCTATATGCTGTTTGTTTCTATTTTCCCGCTTGCACTTTTGACGTTTTGCTATGGACTTCTTTACCCGCTTGGAGTTCTTATATATGGATTGTTTACACCGGGATATGATGTGACATTTGCGCTGACTACTGTCGGGTTGTATTATTTGACGCTTATTATAAAGGAAATCGTTGTTCAATCGGTTACTGTTGCGCGTAATTTTAAAAATGTGCGGATTCATCCTTTACGTGCGCTGTTTTATGTTTTCGTTTGGCCTTTTTATGCAATACTAATTCAATTCGTTGGAGTATATGCAATTTTGACACCTGTAAAGTGGAAAAAGATTCCGCATGTAATAGGCACAACAATTGATAACGTGTACCAAGACCAAAAAACGATGAAGCAGTATTTAACAGATAGGCGTGCGGTTGACGATTGATGTCGAATACCGTATACTGAGGATGTGCAAACTATTGGGGAAGATATGGAACAAAAAGTAGGAAGGTTGGGGGCAAATCGTACGTTTGTAGGGGTGTTTTTAATTCCTTTTTGCTATGTTGTGACAGCCATGTTTTTGGACGTTGCCATGTTTTTGATTACGGGGATTTCTTTTCCGCAATATTATGTATTGTCCTTGCTTATTTTGATTATGATTGCAGCGGGGGTAAGCTGTATTCCCAATCGGTGGTGGCAGGTTGGGGTTTTTAGTTTCTTTATTGCGGTTCAAACAGTTACTACGGTTTCTAATTTGATTGCGTATAATAACTTGACGGAAATTTTTTCTTTCGAGATTTTACGGTCCTTCCGCGAGATTATAGCGGGTGCGGGGTCGGCGAAATATAACGGGCTTTGGCATTATGTAATAATTGGCGCAATCGTTGCGATATTTTTGGCGGTTGTTATTTTTGCTGCGATAGAATATCGCAAGCAAAAAGCAGGTTATCCCAGACGTGCCGTTATCGCGGTTGGAAGCGCTTTTATGTTTGTAATTGCGGGAATGTTTACAGATCTTTTGGTTCTTGGTTCCAAGCCGCAAAATTCATTTGAACACCTTTTGGACGAACGCACAAGTATTAAGTACTTTACCAACCGTACAAAGGTTTTGTATTCATTTGGGTCGCCTTTTTATTATATTAACAACTTGATGAGTATTTTGGGTATGAAGTCGATGGCAAGCTCTCCTATCGCTACATATATCGAAATGGATTGGGACGGTGACGAGTATTATGATAACTATCCATTTATGTTAGACGCAAGCAATAACGTCATCATGCTTATGATGGAATCGGTTGAATACGATGCCGTGAACGAGGTATTAACACCAAGTCTTTGGCGGATAAAAGAGATGTCCACTTGGGTCAACGGGTATTACGCCATCGAAAGAACTTGTTTTTCGGAATATGCATCGCAAACGGGGTCGATGGCTATGGGTGTGGAGATGTGGCGGGATTATCCCAAAGTTAGCGTGACACATTCGCTTGCAAACATGTTCAGGCGGTCGTATCAGGAGGCAGACCCGGGTGCGGAGGTTTCGATAGGTGCGTTTCATACTTACGAGGCAGAGTTTTATTCGCGAAAGAACTTGTTTACCAAAAACAGGCTTGGGTTTGATTATATTAAGGACTTGTCGAGCTATGGAGTGCCTATTATTCCAAAGAAGTTTTCCGATAATTCCGATTCGTTGTTTTTTGAAAAGGCAAAAGAAGATATTGCGCCGTCAGACGGGACAAAGTTTTTCAGTTACGTTTTGAACGTTTCGACTCATGCGCCGCATTTCGAATCAACGCATACATGGTATGAAAACGGCCAGATTGTAAGCCTTTACGAAGACAGTTTGGATTATATCTTGAAAGAAGAAAATCGTGTGGTGTTAGAGGAGTTGTATCCCAAGATGAAAAGCGCGGATTCGTCGGTGAAACTTGCCGTGTATGCTTACCTTGTGGCGGTGAAAGAATATGACAAGGCAATCAAGATTTTGCTTGACCATCTTGAGGGTGATAATAAGAATGGGCGCAATTTGTTGGAAGACACGGCGCTTATACTTTATTCCGACCATTTCAATTATGTAAGTTATAACAATACTATGAAGCAAAATAACGGAGGGTTGTTAACGGATACTGTTGAAGAAAGTCCGATTGGGGAAAAGTTGCCGTTTATGATTTATAACCCTAAAGACGGGGTGGAACGTGAAATTATCGGCTTTATGACCAACAACGATATTTATAAAACCGTTTGTCATTTGTTTAATGTAGAAACACATGGGAATTTTACGCTTGGTACGTCGGTCTTGGCGCGATTGAAATTTGAACAAGACCCGCATGATGCGGACAGCTATATTCACGAGATGTTGCCTTGGCAAGATTGGCCCGGTATTTCGGTGGGGATAGGTTTTTACAGCGGGTTATTTTTTGGCCGGTGTTTAGACGACGAAGATTTGCATTTTACTACACGCAACTTCAAGGTATACAGTCGACAATTTGCGACTTCGGCTGCAGGAATTCCGCCTTCGGAAGTGACAATCGAGGCTTTCAAGGACCGTCTTGATACCTATGCAAGTACTCTTTTCAAATTAAGAAGTTATTTCGACAGCAACCGGTTCAGAAAAGACGACCGCACCCTTTACACAATGGGAGTGCGGCACTCGGCAGATTGAAAACTAAGAGGGTGGTGGATATTATGTACCAGTCGGGCGGGTAGTTCCGCCCGAATAGTTTTATCCTAGCATCGTGGGAAATCGCAAAAATCGTGACGGAAATTTCCGAAACCTCCGCCAAATTCATTGCATCCGCAACCTCCGCCATTTCTGAAGCTGCGCCCAAGGCCGCGCGTGAAACCACGCACGAAACCGCGCCCGAAGCCTGGCGCAAATCCGCCGGCTACAAACATCGGACCATCCCAGCCGCCGTCCCAGTTGCCATGGTGACCCGAATGACAGGTAACACGTTTTTCATGAAAATCGCAACACATCTTGTACCTCCTTTGTTAAACCGTGATTAGTCTTTTCTGCATCTTTCTTTTTCGCGGCACTCGACAGTTCTCTTTTCGCGACATTCAAAATTTCTGTCAAAGCATTTTTCTTCCTCGTGGCATCTTTTCCATTCTCCTTGATGATCGTCTCCGCCATGGTGACGTTCTCTGCAATCCCTGTTGCCGTGTACGCTGTGTCCGCAGAAACAGCAATCTTTTCCAAATCCGAACATAGTTTTTATCTCCTGTTAAAATTATTTAAAGGCAATCAAGCCTTCATTTTAGGTTATGAAGCGAAGCGAAACAAGGTTCACGCCGCAGGCGGGGTTCTTATGAAGCGAAGCGAAACAAGGTTCACGCCGCAGGCGGGGTTCTTATGAAGCGAAGCGAAACAAGGTTCACGCCACAGGAGAGGTTCTTTTTATTAGTTCTTGATTTTTTCTATTGTTTTTGGTACAATGTGAAACACATTCGGCGACGTAGCTCAGTTGGTTAGAGCATCGGATTCATACCCCGAAGGTCGGTGGTTCAACTCCACTCGTCGCTACCAAAAACAGTAATCGAACTACGACATATTTTGTTGCTTGTGTTTATTTTCGAACTCATCGAGATTAATGTCTGACATCCGTTCGATGAATTTATCGAATTTTTTCAATGAGTCTGGTGTGTCCAAAATATCCAATTGCTCTAGGTTAAGATTGTATTCTCTACGTTCTGTTAAGTTATTTTCAATAGCATCCTTCACGCCTGTCATATCGTAATTGATGTTATATTTTTTAGTAAGATAATCGTCTTTACTGGTAAAACTGTCAACTATAATCCCAGCGGGTTTGATGCCTTTTTTCATGGCTTCTTCGAATCTTTCCATATCCAAAACGGAAGGGTAACATTCATTGTCAACTATGAGATGCAATGGCAGCCATTTACCAATTATCTTTTTATCATCTCGCCCGTTTTGACGTCGGCATGGCAATAGCGGCGGGATTCGGGTTGGACTTTGCCGAAGCGGATTGCGCGGTGGGGGCACAGTTGCAAGCAGCTTTGACAATGGTCGCACTTTTTGTCAAGGAAGGTCGGTATTTTCTTGCCGCCTTTTTCAATCATGGTGATTGCGTTCGCGGGGCAGATTTTAAGGCAAATTTCGCAACCGGTGCAAGCGTCTGTGACGCGGTAACGACGGGCGAAAATTCCAGTCACCGAACGAAAAAGCATGCTTATTAGTTTGGAAAAGGGCCGGAATTTGAAGCGTTTGTTGGTTTTGCGCGTTGTGATGTCTTCGGCGAGAGATTTTGTCAGTTCGCGCTGGGTTTGGGTAAGTTGTTTGATTTTGTCTTCGGGGGGAAGTTTAAACATGTGGACAAAATTCTCCACCGATTTTGCCCCACCGGTGTAATGAATGCGCTGTTTGCGCTTACGGAATAATCGGATTGCTTCGGCATATGCGCCGCCCGGGCTTGACCCGAATGTTGTTAATACTGCGAAATATTTGTAATTGAAGCTGTTGTTCAAAATAAAACGTTTAACTGTCTTTGGCATTTCATAGGCATACACGGGATAAATTATTATACCCATTTCGCCTGCGAATGATATTTTAGATGATGCGAGTTCGTCGGTGATGTGGACGACCGTCATGTTGAGTGCGGCGGCGAGTTGTTTTGCGCTGCTTAGGCAATTGCCTGTTCCCGAATAGCAAAATATTTCCATTATTTGACGTCCTTGAATGTTTCTTTAATGTCGCGCGGGTTATAACCCAATTCTTTTGTGGCGCGTTCGTGCGAGAAGTTGCTGTTGACGCTTAACATATATAATGAATATGACGTGAACAGCGGGCGTTTGCGGCGTATCGCGTAATACAACGATGTAAAGGGCAGACCCGCTTTGGCAACCCACATCGGGACTTTCAGGCGGATTTTTTTGCCGTAACCAAGGTCGTGCAAGATATTGAACAAGTCCACGACAGAATAATACCGGTTGCCAAGGATAAAACAATCACCGCTTTTGCCCTTACCCGCGGCGGCGATTGTTCCGTCGGCGACGTCACGCACGTCTACGAAATCGAAGCCTCCGTTGGTGGCGGCGGGGATTTTGCCTTTGCGGTAATCCTCCATCATTTGGGTCATGTGAGTGTGGCTGAAATCCCCCGGACCTATGACGGCGGAGGGGTGGACAATCACTGCGTCTAGACCATCGCTTTTAACCGATTCCAATATGAGGCGGCTTGCTTCGGCTTTTGTTTTGGCGTAATGGCCTTTAACCTTTTTGGAGTCAAAGTCTTTTGTTTCGTAAATCTTATTGGGTTTTGGGGGCGCGGGGATGGCTTCGACCGAACTTATATACAAAAGGCGGGCGCGGTGTTTTTTGCATGCTTCTATGACGTTTTTGGTGCCGTTGATGTTGCAATCGTACATTTCGCTCAAAGTTTTTTTCGATTTTCCCAAATAAACATGTGATGCGGTGTGAATGAAGCAATATTGCGCGTCTTTGTAAAAGGAAAATGCTTTTTCGATATCGTTTGGATTAAGAATCGACCCGTAGACTATTTTCGAGCGGGTGCTGGATAGTGCGCGTCCGGCTTTTTGTTGGTCGCGTGCCATGGCAACGACGATATGCCCGCGGGATTCCAGGGCCTTTACCACGTGATTTCCGACAAAGCCCGTGGCACCGGTGACTATGAAAACTTTTGTCATGGTGATATGGTAGCGGGTTTGGCGAAATTTGTCTAGTAAGTTCCGTCATGAGCTTGTCATATCATTCATTGCATACACTACTACGCACCTTTTCCAAGGCTCCTTTTTCGAGTTTTCGCGCCTGTTTCGCATTTTTTCTAAGATAGTCGGTGTTACCCATTTCGCCAATAGATTTACTTTGCTTCTCTAGAACTTCAATTGTTGCTTCTGTCAGACGCCCAATTGGTACTCCACGAGATTTTGCCTTAATATAAATGTCTTCCAATGTAACTTTTCCATTTACATAATGAAGCAAAGCCAACTCGCATGCGCACTCTTCTATTGCCTTATTATGTCTTTCTGCCGCTTCATTTATCTGTTGTTTATAGCTTTTCAATCGTTCTTCATATATTTGTTCTTGTGCCGCATCAATGTCATCGTATCCCATATTTTACCTCCTTTTTATTTTGCCCAAACTATACCACACCCCGCGGAAAGTTAAAGTCCAAAATACTTGCCAGAGTGATTAGCTTCACTTATAATAGGAAACATGAACTTTGGAAATACGAATTGGAATCTATACAGGTCTTTCATCGCCGTTTTTGAAACGGGGAACTTGCACCGCGCAGCCGACGCTCTCGGCATATCGTATTCCGCAGTCTGGCAAAACATCCGGACTCTTGGCGACCAACTTGGCTTTGCGCTTTTTACGCCTCACACAAAAGGCGTCATCCCCACGGGCGACGCGAAAGGTCTATATCCCACTGTGAAAAGTGCCGTCGATTTGCTTGTAGGCGCAGAAGTCGGGTCGCGTGCCTTCACAGGCGAAAGCACCGGCACAATAAGAATGTCAATGTCGGGCTTTATCGTAGAGCTTTATGTAAAGCGGTATTTGCAAGACTTTTGCGCCAAATATCCAAAAGTCCGATTGGATTTTGTCGGGCGCGCGGCAACAGATCTTCTGGCCACAGGCAAAATCGATTTTGTAATTGATTTGGATTATATGTTTCGCGGCACGGATTTCAAAACCATTGACCTGTTTTCACCTGCCGCTGTTTTTGTTGCAAGCAAAACGTTCCTTGCAAAGCATGGTTTGTCGCACAAAATATCGGCGGACCAGTTTCAAAAACTTCCGCTTATTGCCCAAGGCGAATCATACGGGGCATTCGGGAATACGTCTGACCTGTTTATAAATGTCCCGTCCGGCGAAGTTCTTTTTTCGTTACTTAAAAGTTCCATCGGAATTGGTTTTTCCGCAAAGGAACAACTTTCCCTTTGGAACGACCCCGATTTGGTCGAATTGGATGTCCAGGGCTTTACCGCGCCACCCACGAAAATCGTCTGCGCCTATAAAACCCTCTCTCGTCCCGCGCGGGCGTTCATCGAGGGGCTTGTTGCGTGGGTGAAGGCGCGGGGTTAGATCTAGCCTCAAGGGGTTGCTTGCGTTTTTGCCGTCAATAACTTGAACAAAAAGTACAAACCTAACAAAAGCGCTATTGCAAAAATGCCAAGCAACAACCAATCCAAATAAGCGCCCAGCAACCAGGTAAGTAGCAGAATAAGTCCGCCTGCGACGGCATTGCCTAAAATGATGGCAAGCGCGGCGAAGCGAAATTTTAAATCAACCAGAATCGCGACAAAGGTGCTTGTCCAAATGCCCGTTAACGGTATGGGTATTGCGGCGAAAGCGAATACTCCGAAAGTTTTCCAAAATGTTACGCGCTTTTGTGATGCGCCTTTGCTTTCCATATCGTCGGTTTTTTTTGTCAAAGCGGCGGCTTTTTTTCCAAGGACTTCCCGTATACGTGAAAAGAATTTCATCTTGAAAATCCACTTCAATATGAAATAAAGCGGAAAGAAAACAAGCGTCGAACCCAAAAGTGCCCATCCGAAAGCCTCGCCAAGTGGCAATCCGTATTTAACACCGATTGGGATGCCGCCTTTTAACTCGATAATAGGTACCATTGAAACTAAAACGACGGCGAGTTGTTCTATCCCGAAGCACACGGTTAGCGCAAGGTTGGCGCAAAAATCGACTATCTTGGTCATGCTTCGTGAGGTTAGCACATCTTGTCGTTTGGGTCAATCTTTGTATATAGTCAATTTTGTATTTTACAAAATTATTTTTCTGTGAAATAATGAGCTGTCTATGGGGGGGAAGACGGTAAAAAAAACAACCATCAATTATATGGTGGCTGTTAGTTGTGCGGTTTTGTTTGCAACAGTAGTTTTAGCTGCCACTATTCCGTTTATGGTAAGTCCAAGTGTCGGTACGCCGTCATTGGATATATCGGATACCACAACGCCGGCAATAACTTCCGAAATGATGGATTTTGATTATGCATGGTTCGTGAAATACAGTTCGGCGGCATGTTATGATAATGAGGGATTAGACGAAGAAGCCCCGATAGAAATATCTTCCGTTGCCGAGTTGGCGGCTTTTGCGAAACTTGTTAATAATGTAGAAAGCAGGACATTTAAGGACAAATATGTCCGCCTTGCCCTGCGTGCCGACGGGTATGACTTAAGCCCCGATATTGTGGGTGATAACAAAAAATATTGGGACCCAATCGGCAAAAACAAAAACTTTTGGTTTGAGGGCGTCTTCGACGGTAGAGGCCAAACTATCAGAAACTTGTATCCGAAAAACAGTTTTTCAAAACAGGAATTGGAACAAAACTATAACGGATTGTTTGGCGACCCGAAGTTTGGCAGTTTGAATGTCATTAATTTGACGGTGATTTCGGGAGTGTAAAACTCCGTCCACTTGAATTCGCGGTTGTTTTATGATATAGTAAGTCACGTGCGAGCGTGGCGGAATGGCAGACGCGCAGGTCTCAGAAGCCTGTAAGAGCAATCTTGTGGAGGTTCAAGTCCTCTCGCTCGCACCAAGCGTAAGTTAGAAAAGTCTGTTTTTCAAAACAGGCTTTTTCTAACCAAAAAAGCAATAAAAACAGGGGTATTTTGAACAAAGCAAGAAAACAGGCAAAAACAAATGTCTGTTTTTTCTACGGTGGGTTTATCAGCCGCCATTTTGCAAACTTGAATTCTCTCAGGAAGGTGGTCAAAACTTGATTAACTTGATTTATTCTTGATTGTTTTTACGACCCGACAGGACTTCAACCACAAGCAAATAAACTGCTGACATTTCTCCCAAAGCACGACAGAGTGCGAGTGCCAAGGCGCAGATGCATATGCGCTTTGAGAAAACACAAAAGGAGGAACTATGGGTAAAGGACAATTTCCACCAAAGGAATTTGCTGACTTGATTGTGGCGCTTTATGAAATGCGGCAAGGCAAGGATGAGGACGCATTCGCGAAAGACTGCCTCAAGGCTGTGCAGCAAATAATGCCAACAGCCACGAAAATGACTAAGCAGCCATTCGGGTTTATTTATGATGAAAAAGGCAACGTCTATTATTCAGTGGTAAAGACCGTAGGTAAGAAACTGATTATTGAAACTTCCAAGATTGGAATCAAGAAAGACTAGGAACATCAACCAAAAGACCGTGCCAGGCGCATGGTCTTTTTACTTGTTATCTTTATAGCTTTTGATAATTGCCTTGACGGCATCGCGTTCACTTTTTGTTAGAACATCGAAGTCCTCGCAAAGTGCTTTTTTCTCGGGTGTCAATTCAACCAAATTCCCGTCAGCAAAGAAGTTGGCCAGCGAAATACCAAAAGCAGCGCAAATGCTTTCAAGCGCTGGAATAAGCGGATAGGTGTCAGTAGAAAACCAATTGCGGATTGTTCCATTGGAAACACCGGACTCTTCAGCAAGCCTGTAAACTGTCCATCCTCGGTCAGCCCTCATTCTGTCTATGCGTTGCGTAACTTTATTCATTCGAATCTCCTCACTTTACTATTGCAATAGTCCGTTACAAGTATGGCAGAAGTCCGAAATCCAAATATAGCAAAAGTCCGTCTATCATATAGTAAAAGTATTGACAATATATGGCAAAAGTACCACAATGGCTAGGTGGAGGTTTTGATGTCAATTCAAAAAATACAACTTGAACGAATGAGGGAACTCGCCATTGAGATGGCTACACTTGCGGAAAAGATAGAGGCTGGTGACGCGGCGGTTCCAGTTGCAATGCTTGGGTTTTCATCGCGTGCCTTGAACTGCTTGCAGCGCGGGAATATCAAATGCCTTGGCTTTGCTGACTTGGGCTTTATCAAGGAAGCCGCCAGTAAACTGAGACAGGCGAAGGAATTTTGTCAGTAGACATGCCGCTTTGTCAGATTCGATTTCTTTGGCAGTCCGGCTTGCAAGTTCGTTGTAAGAAAACAGAGCCCACGGTTCAAGGTCAACTCGGCGCGTAACATCCACCTTGTCGGGCAAGTCAAGAGCCTCTGCCTTTGTAATGCGGAACGCCACCGCATGAGCTTTGGCTGTGAGTTCATCAAGGTTTTTATATCCTACACGCTTGCCGCCTTGTATAACCGCGTATCTAGTTTCGAAGTTCCGATATGGCGGTGGAAATATACTCCCATCAAGGAATTTGTATTGACTGTAAAAATCAAGCGGCGACTGTGTTACTGGTGTGCCAGTTAGAATAATGTTGTGCTTTGAAATCTTACCCAGCTCGTGCATCCCGCCGCTTTGCTGTGCGTAAGCGTTCTTAATCTTTGAACTCTCGTCAGCGACAATAAGGCAAGGTTTGAAATCTTTGAGCTCATCCATTCGCCACGCAGATTCATAATTCACAACGGCAACTTGCAAGGTGTTGCTGAAAAGAGTAAACCGCCGCAGAGCCTTCACGATATTAGCAAACGTGAATGACATTGCGAACATCAATCCGATTAGGTATCGGTCGTATTATTGGGATAATACTATTGGACTTTATTATCTGCAATCCAGATATTATGATCCCCAAACTGGAAGGTTCATAAGCCCAGACTCAATCGACAATATCCACCCTGAAGAACCAAACAGCTTAAACCTTTATATCTATTGCGGAAATGACCCGATCAATTATACCGATCCAACAGGTGAATGCTTTCTCTGCAAGGCATGGAAAGGTATCACAAAAGGCGTAACAGCGGCGGCAGAATGGGTTGCCGATAACGCAGTCAAAGTTGGCTTAACAGTAGCCAGTGCAGCAATGGTTGTTGGTGGGGCTGCCGCAATCGTTTTTACAGGTGGAGCTGCTTTGAATCTAGGGATGGGTTTGATTGGTGCAGGTATAGGATCGGGAATTGGAACATGGACGGCAGACAATGCTTTGATAGGCTGGGGAGCAGGCGCTGTAATAGGTGGTGCAGTCGGTTTCACACTCGGAGCAGGAGCAAGTATGTTAATGGCGGGTGGAACAGCAGCATTCGGTGCAGCAGCCACTACATTTGTGCAAGCTTCACTTATTACATTTGTTGGATTGCCACTAGCAGGAACAGCGTTGGCTGGAGCTTATAACCTTGTGGGCAGAGGTTTGCTAGATCAGTGGGAAGATTTTTCAATGACAGACCGTGTTGCAGCAATGCAAACAACTGGTATCCCAGCGCCGCTTAGTTGGATTGCCTCCGGCACTCTAACGGGTCTAGTTTGGCTAAGAAGAATTGTAAGGCGCAATTTTAGTTGAATTATCAAGTGCGATCGTATATAATAATATAGTGAAAAACTTGAAAATTTTTCTTTACACAATCGCACTGATAGGTTCGTTCATTGGATTATCAATTCTTTGGCATATAGGTCGTTCAAATGACAACGGAGTATTAGAGTCAATTGCTAATTTGGGCTATGCAATTTGGTGCTTCGCAATTGTCTTCCTTTGGTACATTGAAAAAAGAAAAAGCAAGAAGGAGAAGTCGAATGAGTAATGCAAATACAATGGCTGCCCTTGTTGGCGTTGTAGCCGGCGCGGTTTGCTATTTGGCATTCCCTGCCTTTATCGTTGCCAACGACATCATGGTAGCAATGGTTATCGGCGGCGCGAGTGGACTGTCGGCAACCGGATGCAATCAAATATTCAAGCAGCTGCACAAGTTCATGGAACACGAGGTGGATGATGCAGACAAAGTTTGAACTGGGGCTTGCAAAGTCCATTTTGCAATGGCTCGTGACAATCAAAATCCTTACACCGCTGGAGGCGGCGCGGGTTAACGAACTTAACGAGCATGGGTTTCAACCTCAGAAAAACATTAAAGATGACCGTTGACTTGTCTGACTGAACACGACAGTGTGTGTGGTACCAAAGCTGAAATCAAAACAGGAGGTACCATGAAACAAGTAATTAAGCACGACGCGAAACCATTAGACGAGGAACTGAAGGTTGCATACGTCAGAGCCTCGTCTAAGAAACGCGAACAGGAAGAGAGTTTTCACGCTCAGTGGGATTATTGGGAAAAGAAACCGTTTATCTCAAAAATCTATGGTGATAACGGGATCAGTGGCAGGACACAGCGTAAGCGCGAGGATTTCCAAGAACTGATGACCGATGCGAAGCTCGGCAAATTCAAAACCATTTACACCAAAACTGTGACCAGGTTCGGACGCAACAACATCGAAACGGTTCAGGCAATCCAAGAATTGCGGGCCGTTGGGGTTAATGTAATTTTTGAAGTTGAAGAACTGGACACACAAAACCTAAGCAACGAACTGTTTATCAGGATCCGCACAATCCTAGCAGAAAAGGAATCGGATAGCATATCCGAAAACGTAAAGTGGAGTTACAGAAAACGGTTCAAGCAAGGCATCAACAATATACAAAGGATGCTTTATGGCTATATCACACACTCGTTCAAAGAATGGGAAACCAACGAGGAACAAGCAAAAGTTGTTCGATTGATTTATGACCTTTACTTGAGTGGATATGGTCATGTCAAAATTGCTCGCCATTTGGAAAAACAAGGAATCCCAAGTTACACAGGCAACGCGAAATGGGGCTCGTCAACCATCTCGGAAATATTATCCAACGAAAAATATACAGGGCAAATGCTTTTGCAAAAAACTATTGTGAAAAGTGCTGGTCTGCGCGGCAAGAACAAAGGCGAGGAACCAAAGTACCATGTAGAAAACAGCCACCCTGCAATCATTGACCAAGCAACATTTGACAAGGCGCAGGCTGTACGTGAAGAACGTCGCGCTAAATCAAATGTACTATTTGCAGCTCCAAACAAATATGAGTTCAGCGGCAAAATTGAATGCGGGCTTTGCGGCAAAAAATTCAGGCGGCGAATCAATAACAAGATAACGAACTTCAGCCAAGTTCTATGGACTTGCGCTACGTCAGACATTTATGGAATCGCAACGTGCCGAGCCAATCAAATCGGCGATGAACTTATTAAAGAAATCGCAGTTGATGCTTTCAACGAATACTTGGACACTCCCAAAGTCAACGAAACAATATCAAACACAAAAGCTGAGATTGCGGAACTGGTCGGTAAAGAAAAAGGAATCCGCGACTTGATGACGCGTGGCTTGATTACTTACCCGCAATTTATGGACGAGCAGAAAATCATCAAAGCCGAGTATGAACGGTTGGACCAGATAATCCAAAACGAACAAGGCGACGGTTTGTATCAAAAGACCGGAACCAAACAGGAGGAATTCACAGAGGACATAGCAGAACACATCGAGAAAATTGGCATGCGCGGTTACAAGATAACTTTCATGTTCCGCAACAAACAAGAAATCACAAGGAGGTACAAGTATGAGCACCGTCGCTATTGCAAAGACAACGACTGAAATTCCACAACGCATTGTTAGGGAAATTCCTGCTTCGATAAAATCAATGATGAATGCCATGACGACACAGGCTGTACTGCTTGCCACTTATGGTCGAGTTTCATCGGACAGCGAGGAACAACTTAACTCGTACAAGAACCAAGAGGACTACTACACAAAGCACTACGGCAGCAAGGAAGGCATCACTTATGTCGGCCACTTTGCAGACGAGGCAAAAAGTGGAAAGTTCATGCGGAACCGAAAAGACTTCAACAAACTATTGCAATTGTGTTATGAGGGCAAGGTGAATAGAATCGTAACCAAAAGCGTCTCAAGGTTTGCCCGAAACAATGTGGAGTGCATGCAGATAGCTCGCGACCTTAAGAACCGCGGCGTGACTATTCTGTTTGAAACTGGCGGAATTGATACGGCGGATGAAAATGCCTTCGTTATCCTTGGACTGCTCTCAGTTCTCGCCGAAGAGGAAATTCGGACACTCAGCGAAAATATTAAGTGGGGTTTTCGCAAACGCAATGCTGACGGCAGAGCGACCCACGCAAGAAGGATGCTGGGCTACCTTGTCGAACAAGGCAACTTTATCATCGAGCCAAGCGAGGCGGTAGTGGTTAAACAAATATTTGACGACTTTCTAAGCGGCGACTCGTTGTATAAAATTGTGGATGACCTTAACGCGCGGCAGATTATAAAACCACAGGTCGCAAAGAAAAAAGGCAATACGAAATGGACAATCGGTCACGTTGAAAGCATCATCACAAATGAGAAATACTGTGGCGATATCTACACGCACAAAACCTGGGCGCCCGACATTATGCTTGCAAGACGAGCCAACAACGAGAATGTGACGCGGTACGAAATCCTAGACAACCATGTTGGAATCATAAGTCGTGAAACATTTAAGGCGGCGCAAGTCGAAATCGAGCGCAGACGAATTGACAAACTCAACTTGTCAGATGACCGCGGCAAGTATTCAAGCAAGTACGCATTAAGCGGAAAACTGGAATGCGGATGCGGCTCAAAGCTTCGCAGGCACAAACATCGCAGGACTCTGAAAAGCGGCGAGGTTATATTGGATGACGTGTGGGTTTGCATTGCACACCAAAACAAGTCGGGTTGTTTGATGAAACCAATCAAGGAAAGCATTGTACAGGACGCATTTGTGACGGCGTTAAACGGGCTCGTGTCCAATCGTTCTCGGTTCGAACAAACCCTCACAAATAACATCCACGCAGCCGTGTGCGCAAGTGTGGGACCCGCAGCAGACGAATTAAGGCAGGAATTGGTTTCTGCACAGCAAGAACTCATATCAAAGAGCAAAAATAAAGAGACCAAAGGAGTGGCGGAACTTATAGCAAGAATCCAAAGCATACAGAACAATCTTGAACTTGCCGAGCGAACTGGCAAGGCAATCCAAATAACGCAAATCAAGATTAACGAGGCGACGCGGCTTCTTGCTCAACCACTTGGCAACTTTAATGACACGGTGTTCCGCAGCCAAATTCAACGGGTACTGGTTGCAGCCGATGAGCGTGGTAAACCGAGCAAGCTCAAATTTGTATTCGCGATGGGAATGGAAGTAACTGAAGAACTACATATATATAGAGAGAACTGCGCATAATAAAAACAAAGCCACCGAGGAAATCTTGACGTAATACAATTTATGTTGGGTGATCAATCTCGGTGGTTTTTTGCTGTCTTGATTTGACAGTTTGAAAACTGGATGCAATAATTCAAGGATGGAATCAAGGCACATCCAAATTGAAACGACCTTCGAAAAATACGACGACGCCAAGCTTATGGCGGACAAGATGCGTGACGCGAGCTTAATAGCCTGTGGCCAAATTAGCGAGGCTACAAGCATTTACGATTGGGAAGGCAAACGATGCGAGAGCAAGGAGTTTGTGTTAAAAATGAAAACGCGGTCAGAACTCTATTATGACTGCGAGAAGTTTATCCTCAAGCACCACCCATACAAGACACCGCAAATCACAAAGACCACGATAAGCGGCAGCGAGGCATTCTTTAATTGGATTGATACAAGCACAGTCAAATAGCTTTCGTAACGTTGAAATCACTTGCATCATACTTCTTGCCGAACATTGACGGCGTAAATTGTTTGACTTCGCCGTTATCGTTAACCGAAAAAATGTGAAGATTTAGTGTTGTAGCGATTTCTTTGGGTATCCTTCGGAGTGCCGTTTGAGCCGAAACCCAATATAAGCCTAGACCGTATTTGTATGCTCGGTTTACTTCACCCTTATTTTGACCGCTTTTAATTATTCGAGGCGTTGACATCCGCGTCACGATTTGACCTAGTGCATTGAGCCAACCTTCTTTGTTAATTGACCTCTCTGACCTTGCATAAGACTTGCCCTTGCATTCAATAAAAAAGCACTCGCTATTTCTCTTGCCGCCAATCATGATTAAATCAACTCCGCGCTGATGAAGTTCTGTAACCTTGGCTTTTTCTTCGTGCCAGTTCCCGCGCTCTTTTGTAATCAAAAAAGTGCGCACTCGCTCAACTATATCTTTCTCGTCTAATGGTTGTCTCTCTTTGGTTGGCTTTTCTATCATGCCTAATTATATCTGAACACCAAGAATACCACAAGTGCACACAGCCAAATAATCTCAATATTATTGCACTAAACGCATCAAGCCTTTATACTGAGTGCATGGATAAAGACAAGGACAAGGAATACGGCAAGTACCTAGACGCGATGGCTAAGGGCTTTTATAACCTTGCGATGCGCGAAGGACCGCTGGAGGACTTTCACGCAGAAAAGCGAGTGATTGGCCAGAAAGAAATGGAAGAACTCAACCGGCACGCATTCAATCGCATCGGATATATGTTCAACCTTCTACACAAGGGTGAGAATAAAAAGTTTGAGCGGCTTTGTATGCTGGGCGCACTTTCTCTTGGTTATTTCGATCCATTAGATTTTGAAAGCGAAGAAGTAAAGAAACTTGACGAAATACTGAAACAGGCTGACTTGTTAGCGGCAACGTACAAAAAGAAGAAATAAACAAAGGAGGCAGTCGATGGGAATTATTGATGGAATCGGCAAAGCAATAAAAGTCCTGCAAAAGTCTGGGCAAATTGAAATCATAAGCGAACTTATTGACACACAGCAAAAGGTGTTGGAAATGCAAGAGGACTATATGCGTCTGAAAGCAGAGAACGAAAAGCTCAAAGATACAAAGGACATTCAAGCAGACCTTGTTATTACCGAGCATGGTTCATACCGCAAGAGTGAAATCGCAAAGAAGGTTCTTTACTGCTCGGCATGCTGGGGCAACAATCAAAAACTTATTCCGCTTATTACTTCCAAAATGCCAGGCGCACACTTCAACGCACCGATTTGTCCAACGTGCAAAGCAATCTATGCCAAAGGCAATCCTTTCGCCAAAATGGAACTGGCAGAAAGCGACCAAGAAGAAAAGATCGAATACAATACTAGAGGGTACTTCATAATTAAAGGCGAGAATCCGCGCATTCCCTATTGTTCGGCGTGCTGGAAACTGGAAAAGAAAACCGTGCCGCTTGCACAACAAGATACGGTTTGGAAATATAAATGCTCGAACTGCAAGACCAACATAGTGGCGTTGGATGACGATGGAAACCCATTGAACAAAAAGAAAGAGGCAGGCGAAGCTACATGAAACAACTAATGGTTGCTTGCAGAAATCAGTTTTGGGGAATATAATCATATTAGGAATTGACATTCCAACCAATAAAGGAGGTTTGTAAAATGGAGCTTAAAAAAGGATGCTCGTGCGGTTGCCCATGCGGTGACACTTGCAACTGCACACCGGATAACCATTGTGGCTGCGGCGGCAATTGCAAATAAAACATAAACCGCTGGGAGTGAACCTGGCGGTTTTTTTATTGCACTCACCAATTCAAAGTGCTAAAATAAAATCATGGCAAACAAAGAAGAAATAAGAGGTCACATCAGAAAGCAATATGCGAAAGCGGCAAAGCAAGAGGCGGAGCCATCTTGTTGCGGCGAATGCGGATGCAATGGAACGGCAGCTGATATAAGCGAAGTTTCAAAAAGACTTGGATATAGCGAACAAGATTTTTTCGATGCACCATATGAATCAAACATGGGGCTAGGTTGCGGAAACCCAGTCGCAATAGCAGGATTAAAAGACGGCGAAACAGTTCTTGATTTGGGGAGTGGCGGAGGCTTTGATTGTTTCATAGCAAGAAAACTTGTAGGCTATAAAGGTCACGTCATCGGTGTTGATATGACTACCGATATGATAACTCTTTCAAGAAAGAATTTAGTAAAAAGCGGTTTCAAAAATGTTGAGTTCAGATTAGGCGAAATCGAGCATCTGCCTGTTGCTGATAACGCAGTGGATGTCGTAATTTCAAATTGCGTCATAAACCTTTCAGTTGATAAAGAACAGGTTTTCAAAGAAACTTATCGAGTGCTTAAAAAAGGCGGCAGGCTTTCAATCTCTGATGTTGTCGCAACTGCGGAAATACCCAAAAAATACAGAAACGACTTCAACATGATTTCGGGTTGCATGGGCGGCGCGGAGCACATTGACAAAGTCAAGGAAATGTTAAAGGGCGCAGGATATAGGGACATAAAAATAACACTCAAGGATAACAGCAAGGAAATCATCGCATCGTGGGCACCAGGAACAGGGATAGAAAATTATGTTGCTTCGGCAATGGTAGAGGCAAGGAAGTGATAGGCATAACTTGATTATTGCAAATTCAACATTCTAACGCAAAATCAAGTTTGCAATCAAGAACTGACTTATAGTATACTACACACACGTAAGATGAGTAAAAAGTCTTATTTACTTATCACTCAAAAACCCTAGTAAATACTGGGTTTTTTGATGCCTCGGTTTCAAGAAGGCCAAAACAAATGTCTTATTTTTGTTTGAGTGCGTTCGTAGGGATTCCAACTCCCTTTTTTGTGTTTGATTATTTTGATTTATTTTTGACACGCCGCGAATTCAAAAGTCAATCGCGAAATCAAATTGATTTATCATTCTGTAATAAACCATTTGCGATTATTCTTCCAGAAATCATTGCCTGCATAAGACCGCGGAAGTAACCTGCGGAATCACCGCCTATATAGAGTCCATCAATATTTGTTTCAAAGTTTTTACCCAGATGAAATCTATTCATCGCAAATTCAAATGAAGGCGCATAAACAATGTTTCTATCATCCACGAAGCCTGGAAGAACTCTGTCGATGTCACTTGCCATAGTTTTTATATAATCCAAAGTTTGTGCTGGTAAATAATGATTAATATTTGCAGCTTCAACATCAGTGTGCGTGGCATAATCGAAGTTAATATTGATATCATTGGAGTTTTTCATAAAAGAACCCATATCCTGTGCCAGCGGTTTCTGGCTATGGTTCGCCTTTCGTACTAAGTCATACATTTCGTTAATTTGTTTCGGCGAAGAAAAACGATGATTAATTGCAGTATTTGTACTGAACGTATAACACTTTTCTGTATCCTCGTCGCCCAAAACACAGCCATCCAAAGTTGCGATAGGACCACCTCGAGAGTTCAATATATATTTTCTTACAATACCTTTATGGTTTAAACAAAACGAGCGCATTTCATTTTGCTCATCAATTTGCCTTTTTAATTTTATATCGTTGTAAACATTATTGACTTTTTCAAAAACGTTTTCATCCATTTCAATACGCACACCCAATTCGCCTGTGTACAAGTTTTTATCGTATTCTATTCCCAAGGCATTTGCGAGTTTATTCAGGAACTGCCCGCCGCTTCGTCCGGCCGCAAGAATTACATTTTTCGCAACAATTTCTTTTTGATTAGTGCCAATATAAAAAACATCTCCCTTTTTCGTGACGCCTAAAACTTTTTCACCAAAGAAAATGTCTGCACCATTTCCCATAAGTTTGCTGTGGATGTTATCGCCAATTTCGTGCATTACATCAATATCAACCTTTTGAGCATTATAAAATTTTGTTTCTATGTTTTGGGCGGCAAACTCATCTCGAATTGATTTAATAATGCGTGGGTCGGGATGAGTGCGCATCGGTTTGCCAAAACCTTCGAGCAAGGCATCCATATCGGCATAGTGTTTTTTGATTTCTTCTTCAGTCCCAAATTTCAAAAGCCCAGTTCCGGCTGGCCAATAAGTTATTTTTGTTCCGTCAAAAAAATTTGATCCGCCAAAACCTTGAATGACATTACAAGGGTCACAATCAGCACTGCAAGAATCTTCTTGGTCAATTCGACATTGCCTCAGTTTATGTGGTCGACCTGCTTCTACTATACAAGTGTTTAAGCCGCGCCCACTTAAATCCAAACCGGATGCAAGGCCACATGGACCAGCACCGACGATTGCTACATCATAAATTTGTCGTTTGCCATTAAATTTCATTTGCTGGATTATACCAAATTTGTGCTAATATGTCAATATAGGGATGGTGTTTTTGATTTATTTCTGATTATTTGATAAAATCAAAAAGGCGGATGGAAATCAAAACGTCGCAAAATCAAACCTGAGAAATCAAAAAAAGACGTTTGGTCAAGTCGACACAAGACGATGTCAGATAAGTCTTAAAAGATTCTGACAAGGAGAAAAAAAATGATTTCACAATTTGATGAAAAACAGGAGGAAGCAAGGGAACTTATCGAAAGTATCATCCGAGAGAGAACGAACGAGAACGGGCTTGATGTTTCCAAATTGTTTTTGGGGCAAAACGAATACGTCAAGAAAAATGACCAAGACAAAGCCCCTGTTCTTGAACCTTTTACCGTGATTGCGGAGTTTTGCAGAAATGTTGCTGGGGTGACTTTTTGCGATATAATCGATAAACGAATCGTCGGTAATGTCGGTGGTGCCCAGCATGGTATCATTCGCAATATGCCGTATACGGGTTGTTGCGTAAAAGACTGGAAGAATCTTTCAGGAGAAATTGATAAAGCATATATGTCGTTAGAAGAAATTGAAACTTTTATTAAAAGCTATAACCAAAAACATAAAAACAAAGACATTGAGTTATAAAACGCGACTTATATTTCAATTTTGATTTACAAATAATCAAAACACGACTTATCGTATAGGTGGCACAAACTGTTGTGAGTCGAACTTTTAAGTTGACTTTTATAAAAAATGATGTACCATTTTATGGTGGATAAAATTGAATTTATAAAAACTCACGCCCCAGAGCGAGCAATTCGGAAACTAATGCAAAAGACTGGGCTTAATCTTGAGCAAATTGCAGATAAATGCGAATGGGTGGAAGCAAATTTTGTAAATGGTAGATTTTTGAGATTTCCAATCGATGATAAAAATACGTATATACTTGGAGAGCCAAATGCTCAAATTGGCAAGCATGCGCATGAAGGAATAAATGATAGAAATATCGCGGTGTTTGGAATAACACAGAAGGAATTAAAGCCTTGCAAAGGCGATGGTGTAGAT
>Ga0123353_10000770_pt1 | contig 38947 bp, 37 predicted proteins | sample TergutLab28metaG_3_FD_92763 | JGI IMG/M metagenome (GOLD analysis project Ga0123353, IMG submission 92763) | Labiotermes labralis P3 segment gut microbial communities from Petit-Saut dam, French Guiana - Lab288 P3 | ecosystem: Host-associated > Arthropoda: Insects > Digestive system > Gut ... | reverse complement strand
TACAAGCGTTTCGAGCTGGAATACTTGTTGCGCCAGTCGGACTCCATGACGCTTCTGTTTTGCGACGGCGCCCGGGGGCTAGATTACCTGTCTATCCTCAACGACCTCCTGCCAGAACTGAAGGACAGCGAGCCGGGCGCGTTTGCCTCGGATAAATTGCCAAGGCTCAAGAATATCATCCATCTTCCCCGGGAGGCATCCCCCGCCCCGCAAGAGGGGCTGTTCACCTGGGGCGACATCAATATCATCCATCTTCCCGGGGAGGCATCCCCCGCCCCGCAAGAGGGGCTGTTCACCTGGGGCGACATCCTGGCCCTGGGCGCAGAGGTTTCGGATGAGGAGCTTGCCGCCGCCCAACGCAGCGTCCACTGGGAAGATATCAGCAATATGCAATATACCTCGGGCACGACCGGGTTTCCCAAGGGCGTCATGCTCACCCACTTCAACATCATCAACAACGGGCTGTTCATCGGCGACTGCATGAGACTCTCCCCGCGCGACCGCATGTGCATCCCGGTGCCGTTCTTCCATTGTTTCGGCATGGTGCTGGCGCAAATGGCTTGCATCACCCATGCGTCCACGATGGTCCCGGTGGAGATCTACTCGCCCGTCCCTGTCATGGAAACGATCCAGGCCGAGCGATGCACCGGCGTCTATGGCGTGCCCACCATGTTCATCTTTATCCTGGAACACCCTGACTTTGAAAAGTATGACCTGACCAGCCTGCGCACCGGTATCATGGCCGGATCCACCTGCCCGATAGAGGTCATGCGGCAGGTTATCGACAAAATGAACATGCGGGATATTGTCATCACCTACGGCCAGACCGAATCCTCCCCCGGCATGACCACGTCGCACACCGACGACCCCGTCGAGCTACGCGTATCCACCGTGGGGCAGCTGTTGCCCCACACCGAGGGCAAGATTGTGGATCCCGAAACCGGGTTGGAAGTCCCGCCAGGGGTGCAGGGGGAGATCTGTACCCGGGGCTACCTGCTGATGCGTGGATACTACAACATGCCCGAGGCGACGGCGGCGGTCATCGACGAAGAGGGATGGCTGCACACCGGCGACTTGGGGTCCTGCGACGAAAACGGTTACTACACCATCACGGGGCGCATCAAGGATATGATCATCCGGGGCGGCGAAAACATCTACCCCCGGGAGATCGAGGAGCTGCTGTACACCTGCCCCGGCGTCAAAGATGTGCAGGTGGTGGCCGTGCCCTCCCGCAAATTCGGCGAGGAGGTGTGCGCCTTTGTCATCCGACGCGAGGGCGCCAGCGTGGACAAAGAGGACATCTTAGCCTTTGCGGCACATAACATCTCGCGCCACAAGGTTCCCTCCTATGTCCTCTTCATCGATGAGTTGCCCATGAATGCCGCCGGCAAGATCCTCAAGTACAAACTGCGCGAACAGGCGACGCGGGAGCTGGGCCTGGAAGGCGATGGGCGGTAGCAAGACATGAGCAAGAAAAAACAGGAGATCGCTTTGGCAAACGATCCTCAAGTTGACGAGAGTCTGCTTTTTGCTCGTGTGTCCGAAATCATCGAGAGTCGCAAGTATCGAGCAATGACTCATGCCAATCAAGAAACAACTATGATGTTTTGGGAGGTCGGGCAGTATATCAACTCGATTGTTCTTGGCAATAAGCGCGCCGCATACGGTAAAAAGATTTTGACGGAGCTGGCGACAAAATTGACGGCAAAATACGGAAGGAGTTTCACGGAACGAAATCTATATAGAATGACCTTATTTGCGGAGCGTTTCCCAGATGCAGAGATTTTGCCGCCGCTGGCGGCAAAATTAAGCTGGTCGCACATCATTGAGCTGTTGCCGCTAAGAACAGACGAAGCGCGTATGTATTACGCGAACGACACAGCAATGCGGAACTACGGCACAAAGGAGCTTCGCCGCCAAATAGCACGCAAAGCATATGAACGCCGGGAAATAGCAAACACCAAATTGTCGGAAGAATCCGCTGTTCCGCTTAACGTATTCAAAGACCCATATCTTCTTGATTTGTTCGGATTGAATGATAATTTTGCCGAAGCGGATTTGGAAAAAGCGATACTCATGGAGCTTGAATCGTTTTTACTTGAATTCGGTCACGGCTTCACGTTTGCCGAACGCCAGAAACGCATGATTATTGACGGCGAGGATATTGTTCTTGATTTGCTGTTCTATCACAGGATAATGAAAAGATTGATAGCCGTCGAACTGAAGCTCGGCGTATTCCAGGCGGCTTATAAAGGGCAAATGGAGCTGTATTTGAAATGGCTCGATAGATATGAGCGTCAAGAGGGAGAAGGATCTCCGATTGGCCTGATCCTTTGCGCAACCGCCAGCCGCGAAAAGATAGAACTACTTGAAATGGATAGGGCGGGCATTGCTGTCGCGGAATATTGGACGCATCTACCGCCCAAGGACGAATTTGAAACAAAAATCAAAGCGATACTGATTGAGGCACAGGAACGGTTAGCAAGGCGCAAGTCTCTTCCAAACGGCGTAACGCAAAAACAAATCGAGTATTTCTATGAGTCGAAGGATGACGATGTTGATTTTCCCACGCCGTAATAGAGCATTGCATCATTACAATATCACGAACGCGACCCCATTGTTGTGCCAATGTTGTGCCTGTCCAGGGCGCGACCGCGCCTCCACGCCACGCGGGTGCGCGGTCGCCGTGGGGTGCCGTGGAAAATTTTTACATCTCCCCCTTGACGCCGTGCCAGACAGATGATATAGTTATTGCAACATTCGGAGCTAGCAGTTGTCATTTTTGCATCAAACGGCAACAGTATTCCTACTATTCGAACAGGATATATTGCTACGGCTCCGCATAAAAAGAAGAGGAGTAGATCACAATGAAGAAAGCAGTATCAATCCTGATGGCAGCAGCCCTCCTGCTGGGGCTCGTCGGCGGCACGGCAACAGCACAGGAAACCCGGCAACTGTACAACGATGTCCCCAACAACAGCTGGTATGCCGACGCCGTGTATACCCTGCAGGCAAGCGGCATCATGGCGGGCGACGGCAAGGGCAACTTTATGCCTAACAATCAGTTCACGCGCCTGGAGGCCGCCGCGATCCTCGCCAAGTTGGACGGCGCGGATTTGTCCGGCTACAAGACGTCGGGTTTCAACGACGTGCCGAACGGCAAATGGTATACGCCGGCCGTGGCATGGGCGAGCGCGCGCGGCTTTATTTCCGGCGATGGCAAGGGCAATTTCATGCCGGGACGGCTCATCACCCGCCAGGAGATGGCGGTGCTGCTCGACAACTATATCAAGATCAAGGGCATCGCGCTGTCGCCCGCGAGCAAGGGCGCGCCGTTTGCCGACGATGCGCTGATCAACACCTGGGCGCGCGAGCAAGTCTATCGGCTGCGTGACGCCGGCATCATCAACGGCAGGCCGGGCAACCGCTTCGACCCCAGGGGGTACATGCTCCGGGCGGAAATCGCGCAGCTATTCGCGAACTTCCTGGTCGCCACCGGCGGCAACGCCCCCGTGACCATCAAGTGGTGCCTGTTCGATTACGCCACCACGGCCTATTACCGCCCGCTGATTGCCGCCTATACGGCCATGAATCCTTGGGTGACCATCGAGGTCGTCGACCTCCCTAACAACGGCGACTTTATGTACGACATGGCCACGCGGCTGTCCGGCGGCGCCGACTATGACGTCCTGACCATCAGGGACAACATGCCCGGTTACGCCAACCTGATCAAACAAAACCGCTTGGAGCCGCTGTCCGGCTATGGCATCAACAAATCGCTTTACAACGGCGTGCTTGAGCAGATCAGTGTCGGCGGCGAGTTCTACGCGCTGCCTTTTAAGCAGGACTTCTGGGTTTTGTACTATAATAAGGATATCTTTGACGCGGCCGACGTGGCCTATCCCACCAACGACATGACCATGGAGGAATATGACGCATTGGCCCGCAGGCTTACCAGCGGTTCCGGTGCGAACAAGATCTACGGCGCCCATTACCACGGCTGGCGCAGCGCCTCGTCCCTGTTCTCCATCCTGGACGGCCAGCATACCATCGTGGACGGCAATTACAACTTCATGAAGCCCACCTACGAGATGGTCACCAAGCAGCAAGATGACGGCATTGTCATGACGCTGGCCGACATCAGGGCTTCGAGCATGCACTACACCGGCGCCTTCTACAGCGGCCAGATCGCCATGCTCAACATGGGAACCTGGTTCATCCCCCCGCTGATCACCGCATGCGCGATTGCAGAAATTGAAACGCCGAATGCTTGGGGCATCGTGAAGTACCCCCATCCGGCCGGCGTTGCGGCCGGCACGACGCTGGGTACCATCACGAGCCTGGCGGTCAACAAGAACTCCGGAGTGCGGAGAAAAGAAGTCGCCATTGACTTCATGAAGTTTGTTTGCGGCGATAAGGGCGCGGCCGTGCTGGCCAGCGTCGGCCATTTCCCGGCTGTCAAGAACGACATGGTCGTGAACCTCCTGGCTTCCATGGCCGGCTTCCCCGGCGACGCCAACAGCAAAGAAGCCCTCAAGGTCAACAAGGTCTATCTGGAGATGCCCATGCATGACAAGTGCTACGACATCGAAACGATCCTCATCGAAGAGCATGAATGCATCTTGTTGGGCGAGAAGAGCATCGACGACGCCATTGCCGCCATGAACGCAAGGGTGGCCGCACTGGGCTGACAAACCTCGGAACTTCGCGCCGCCCCCTTCCTTGGAAGGGGGCGGCGGTATCCCTATAGCATTGCATTATTACATCATCGCATCATCGCATCACTACAATATCACAATATCACGAACGTGACCCCGTTGTTGTGCCTGTCCAGATCGCTGTCGCGCCGCAGTTCCCCGCAGAGGGCGAAGGCGTCGCGGGTGGCTTGGTCGAAGATGGAAAACTGCTCGCCTGTCAGGATCATGGCAAGCTGCCTTCGGCGCAGTAATCTGGCCAGATAGGCGCGGGCTTCCACCCGGATGCGCCCGCCTGGCCCCGACGACCCATACCCGTGAATGAGTTTCACCGCCTTGTACCCCAGGTGGCGGGAGGTGTGCAGTTCGTACGTCAGCCGTTTAACGGCGGCGTCTGCGGTGGGGTACCCGGCTTCCAGGTTGACATGCCTGACCTCCGTCATGATCCTACGATCTCCGTCATGGTTTAACAAGCCTTTCCACAAAGCTACGCCAGCGCAAGCTACGCCAGCACGTCGGCGTCGAACTGAATCCTCTCCCCTGTCTGCTGCAAAAGCATATAGAGGGACTGGGCCAGCTGGGGGTATTCGGACAACAGCATGTCATGGGACAGCGGCGGGATTGTCGGCACGTCATCCCTTTTGTCCCTTTTCCCTTTGGCGCGGCACAGCCGCGAGCTGAGCTGCGCCTCGCGGCGGGCCATGTCGGCGGCGGCGGCCAAGGAAAACAGCGCGCCGGGGATGCCAAACGAGGCGGCGGGGTTGTCCCCGGCCGCCTCGTATAGATGTCGGAAGACGATATATACCGCGTCGCTCAGGTACGCCGAGGCAGAGTCGATGAGCGCCTTGTCCCGGGAGCGGCCAAGCAGGTCGAACAGCAGGCTGATGGCACTGATGAGCAATTTCTTATGAAGCAGGGCGGACACATTGCCGCGCAACCTGTTGTCTTTGTCGTCCGCGGCGTCGTGCAACGCCTCGGGGGAAACCAGCGTGCCGTCGCGCAGCATCGTGCGCCCCAGCAGAAAATCGGCGGACACGCCATAATACTCGCAGGCGCGCACCACGAAAGCCAGGCCAGGTTCGCGGGTCCCTTTCTCGTAGTGGGAAAGCAGTGCCTGCGATATCCCCAGCTCGGTGGACGCCGTCTTCTGGCTAACGCCCTTGTCGCGACGCAACAAGGAAAGCGTGCGGCAAAAAGATTCACGCATTTGAAGGTCCCTCCAAGCCATTCCGATAACTTCCCGCTTATTTTATCAAAAAAACTCCAATTTGTAAATGTATCGCGCCAATGTGTGCGCGGCCCCCGAAAAGTGTTGCCACAGCCATAAAAATATGATAAGATAACGGCAGCTTCTTTTTTCGATTGCAAACCGATATCCTCCGCACGATTCTTTCGATATATTACTTGTAAAATAAAAAGAGCCGCCTCAAATTCACGCAAAGAACCGCCCCAAACAACTACGGTCGTCTGCGGTCAACTGCGGTTTTCGAGGCCAACGCATGAGGAGTGACCTTTCCGATGTATCCACAGCTTCATATTATTGTCGAGGCGTCGGCCCGCCATGTCCACGTGACCGCCGAGGCGCTGGCCACCTTGTTCGGGCCGGGCGCCGCCTTGCACAATGTCCGCGAGCTATCCCAGCCCGGCCAGTTCCTGACAGAGGAAAAGGTGCGCGTGGAGGGCCCCCGGGGCGGGATCGATCGCGTATCCATCTTGGGCCCGGAACGCCCGGACACGCAGGTCGAGCTGTCGCTCTCCGACGCGCGCCGGCTGGGCATTGCCCCGCCCATCCGCGAGAGCGGGCAGGTCGCCGCCTCGGCCCCCTGCCGCCTGGTCGGGCCATGCGGCGCGATGGACGTCCCCGAAGGCGTCATCGCCGCCAAGAGGCACATCCATATCACGCCGGAGGATGCCGCCCTGTACGGGCTGTCCGACAAGGAAGTCGTGCGGGTGGAAATCGGCGGCCCACGTGCGCTGATATTCGACGAAGTGATTGTGCGCGAATCGCCCCGCTTCCGCACCCGCATGCACATCGACATCGACGAATACAACGCCGCCGGACTATCCGGCGGGGAGACCGGTTTGGTCGTCAAGAAGACGCAGGCAACGTAAGGGACGTAGGCAACGTAGAAGACGCAGGCAATCATAAAAGACGCAGGCAACGTAAGGGATGTAGACAAAATAAGGAGATTATCTGTGAAAAACGACGGTACCGGCATGAAAAACCCGGCGATAGACGAATCCCTCGGCTTGCACCTGTTCTTGTTCCACCAAGGATCGGACAGCCGCGCCTATGAGTTTTTGGGTTCGCGGATAGTCGTGCGCGATGGTGTTTCCGGCGCGCTGTTCCGCGTGTGGGCGCCCGATGCCCGGCGGGTTTCCATCATCGGTGATTTTAACGACTGGGACAGGTCGCGCCACGTGATGGAGAAAGTATCCGACGGCGTTTGGGAAGGTTTTATCCCCGGCATGCAAATCTACGACAACTACAAATACGCCATCGACACCACGCTGGGTTGGCAGCTCGAAAAGGCCGACCCGTACGCTTACCACGCCGAACACCGCCCGGGTACCGCGTCCAAGTTGTTCAACCTGGACGGTTACACTTGGGGCGACAAGCAATGGATGGACTCGCGGCAGGAACCCTACGACAGGCCCATCAACATTTACGAAGTCCATTTGGGTTCCTGGCAGCGGCGCGAGGACGGCGGCCTGCTCTCCTACGGCGAAATCGCCGACCGGCTCATCCCCTATGCCACTGAGATGGGCTTTACCCACGTCGAGCTGTTGCCCATATTGGAGCACCCCTTGGACGATTCCTGGGGCTATCAGGTCACCGGCTTTTTCGCGCCGACCTCCCGGTTTGGCACGCCCCATGAGTTCATGTCCTTCGTCGACCGCTTCCATCAAGCCGGCCTTGGCATCATCCTGGACTGGACGCCCGCCCATTTCCCCAAGGATGCCCACGGCCTGGTAGAATTCGACGGCACGTATTGCTACGAATACGGCGACCCGCTCAAGATGGAGCACAGGGAATGGGGTACCCGCGTTTTCGACTACGGGCGCAACGAGGTACGATCCTTTTTGATGTCTTCGGCGGTGTTTTGGCTGGACAAATACCACATCGACGGTTTGCGGGTGGACGCCGTGGCTTCCATGCTGTACCTGGATTATTCCCGCCAAAACGGCGAGTGGAGGCCCAACATCCACGGCGGCCGGGAGAACTTGGAATCCATCAGTTTCCTGCGCACGCTCAACGATCAAGTCTTCGCGTCGTTCCCGGACGCCTTGATGATAGCGGAGGAGTCGACCGCTTGGCCCATGGTCACCAAGCCGTCCCATGTGGGGGGCCTGGGGTTTAATTTCAAATGGAACATGGGTTGGATGAACGACGCGCTACATTACGCCAAGCTGGATCCGGTTTTTCGGCAATTCAACCATAAAGACATGACATTCTCGCTGATGTATGCCTTTTCGGAGAATTATATCTTGCCGATCTCGCATGACGAGGTGGTCCATGGCAAGGGATCGCTCCTCAATAAAATGCCCGGCTACTATGACGACAAGTTTGCCGGCACGCGCGTTTTTTGGACCTATATGATGACCCACCCCGGCAAGAAGTTGCATTTCATGGGCGGCGAATTCGGGCAGTTCAATGAATGGAATTTCTACCAGGGCTTGGACTGGGAACTGCTTGGCTACGACAGGCACCGCCAGCTCAGGGAATATGTCAAAGCACTCAACCATCTCTATCTGCGCTACCCCGCTTTTTGGCAATGCGATTGCGACTGGAAGGGTTTTGGGTGGCTGAACCACGGGGACTACCAGGGCAACACGCTGGCTTACCGCCGCATGGACGAGGACGGGAACCAAATTGTCGCCGTTTTCAATTTTTCCCCCTTGCAACGGGACGACTACCGGCTGGGCGTGCCGGATCCCGGCGACTACCGGGTGCTGCTCAACTCGGACGACAGCCGTTTCGGCGGCTGGGGTTGCGAATTGCCCAGCATCATCAGCACAAAACCCGACGAGTGGCTGGATTTCCCCCATAGCTTTACCTTCACCCTCCCCCCCTTCGGCGCTGTGTTGCTGGAATACGAACGCTGTGATGCTGAAATAGAAATGAAAATAGAACCGAAACCTGATGACAGTGACGGTGACGATGCCGGTGACGATGCCGGTGACGGGGACGGGGAAGGGGAGCGAGTAACGTGAGAAAGAAAGAATGCGTGGCGATGTTGCTGGCCGGCGGGCAGGGTAGCCGGCTGTATGTGCTGACCGCCAATGTCGCAAAGCCGGCTGTCCCGTATGGGGGCAAGTACCGCATCATCGACTTCCCCCTGTCCAACTGCGCCAATTCAAAGATCGACACGGTGGGCATCCTGACCCAATACCAACCCCACGAGCTCAACGCCTATATCGGATCCGGCCTGCCTTGGGATCTCGACCGGCTGGAGGGCGGCGCGCGGGTGTTGCCGCCTTTCGTGAAAAAGCAGGGCGGGGAATGGTACAAAGGGACGGCCAACGCCGTCTTCCAGAACATCGAATTCATCGAGACCTACGATCCCGACTTGGTGCTGGTTCTGTCCGGCGACCACATCTACAAAATGAACTACGCCAAGATGATAAACTATCATAAAAGCAACGCCGCGGACTGCACCATCGCCGTCATCGAGGTGCCGCCCGACGATGCGTCTCGTTTTGGCATTCTAAGCACCAGAACCGACGGATGCATCGTGGGCTTCGAGGAGAAGCCGCGCGAGCCGAAAAGCAACCTGGCCTCCATGGGCGTATACGTATTCAACTGGAAAAAGCTGAAATCCTACCTGCTGGACGACGACCAGAACCCGAACTCATCGAATGATTTCGGCGCCGACATCATCCCGGCCATGCTTGCCGCCGGCGAATCCCTCTATGCCTATCGCTTCAAAGGCTATTGGAAAGATGTCGGCACCATCGACAGCCTGTGGGAGGCGAACATGGATCTGCTGGCCTCGGGAGGCGACATAAGCGATCTGAACATCTTCGATCCCACTTGGCGGATATACTCCCGGCCCAACTCGGCGCCGCCGCATTTTGTGGGCGCCGAAGCCCAGATTTCCCACGCGGTGGTCAGCGAGGGTTGCGAGGTGTATGGTTCGGTGGAGAATTCCGTCCTGTTCACGGATGTCAAGGTGGCGCCGGGGGCGCGGGTGAAGTATTCCATCGTGATGCCGGGCGCCATTATTGAGGAAGATGCCGTGGTGGAGTACGCCATTGTCGCCGAGGACGCCGTCATCGAGCGCGGCGCCAAGATCGGCGGCGATCCCAGCGGCGTGCCGCCCGAAGAGTGGGGGCTGGCTATTGTGGCGTCTTCGGTGACCATCGGGCCGGGCGTCGTACTGGGGCCGCGGGCCATGGCTCGCTGCGATATTCGCTAACGGGGGGCTGTGACGATGAAGGATATGCATGGACTCATTTTCGCCTATGCCGGCGGCGGCGGCACGCGCCTCAAGGAGCTGACGGAACACAGATCCGTTTCGTCTTTGCCCTTTGGCGGGCGCTACCGGGTCATCGACTTTATGCTCTCCAATATGGTGGGCGCCGGGATCACCGACGTGGGGGTGATCATGCGCGAAAACTACCAATCCCTGCTCGATCACCTGGGTTCGGGCAAGGACTGGGATCTGTCCCGCAAGCGGGGCGGTCTGCGCCTCTTGCCTCCCTTTAGCTTCGCGGGCAAGGGCCCTTACGAGGGCGTGTTCTTGGGTAGCATGGCCGCCCTGTTCGACATCACCTCCTACCTGTCCCATATCCGCCAGGAGTACGTGGTGCTCGCCGAGGGTTGCCTGGTGGCCAACCTCCCGCTGGAGGACGCCCTTCGGCATCACATCGCCAACGGCGCCGACATCACCGCGTTGTGTACCCCCCGTCGGCTGGGCCAGGCCGAATGCGCCTGCTTCTTGCAGATGGACGACGATGATATCGTCACCGACATTGCCCGCGGCAGGGACATGCTCGATACGACGGAATCGTTGGGGGTGTATATCCTTTCCAAAAAGCTACTCGAGACGCTGGTGGCCCATTGCGCCGCCCACAACCTGTACGACTTCGAGCGCGATGTCCTCCAGGGCATGTTGGGGACGCTGAAGGTGTCCGGCTACGTTTTCAACGGCTTTGCCGCGCGCATGTCCACGGTGGCTTCCTATTTTGAGCACAATATGAGTATGTTGCGGGCGGAGGTGCGCGCCTCCCTGTTTTTGAAGGACCGGCCCGTCAAAACCAAGGTGCGCGACGACACGTCCACGTACTACGCGCCCGCCGCCAGGGTCAGCAACTGCTTGGTGGCCGACGGTTGCTTTATCGAGGGCGATGTGGAAAACAGCGTCATCTTCCGGGGCGTGCGCATCGAATCCGGCGCCCGTGTCCACAACAGCATCCTGATGCAGGACACGAAGGTCTCGGCAGGCGCCATCCTGGGGTACGCCATCACCGACAAAGAGGTCGTCATCGGCCCCGGCCGCATGTTGATGGGGCATGCCACGTATCCGATAGCCATCGGGAAGGGCAGTATCGTGTGATGTGAATTTGATGTGATGTAAATGATGAATTTAAATAGCTGAACAGCTGATTTTCTGATTTTGCGAGGAGGAGAACGCCCATGTTTTGCATCAACTGTGGTCGAACGATGAATGAAACGGCTGGTTTTTGTCCCCATTGCGGGGCGCGGAAGGACGGGACGCAAGCCTCGCCGGGTGCGCCGGGTACGCCGGTCCAGCCGGTTGCCAGACCAGCCACGCCGGTCCAGCCGGGTACGCCGGGTACGCCGGTTGCGCCCGTCCAGCCGGCCCAGCCGCCTTCGCGGGTGGCGCCCCGCCCGCAACCATACATGCCCCCTTCGGGAGCGGTGGCCGCGCCGCCGCCCAGGCCATCGCCACCGCCGCCCGGGCCACCCATGGCCTCATCGGCCATGCCACCCAGGCCACCCATGTCGCCTGTATCGCCACCGGCACCTATGCCGCCCATGCCGCCGCCAGTCATGCCCATGCCGCCTATGTCGCCCTCGGGCGCCCTCGCCACGCGGCATGACTTTTCGCATATCCCGTGCGCGATTGGCAGTGGCCTCGCTACCATATACAGTCTCATCAATTTGCTCAGTTTCGCGTTCCATTGGACCGGTAGGTGGCTTCTCACCTTTACGAGCGTTAGCCCGTTGTTATATGTTTTCTTGATTTTTGGGCTATATCTGTTCGCCGCCCGAAGGCGGGGCTTTGTGCGCGTCATCATGACAATCACTGCCGCGGCTATGAGCCTGCAGAGTTCGTCTTATAGTATAATACGGCTATTTTCCTATGACCCCAAAATGCAATACATCCTGGATTATTCGCTGACCGTTTTGTACCTCTCCTGTCTGTTTGTTGGCGGGATCGCGTTGTTTGCCAGGACAAGGGGCGGTATGCGCGCCTTTTTCCTGGTGGGGGGGATTACCTTTGCCGTATCCGCAGGTATTTTCTTCATGAATATTCTTTCCATAGTGAGCGGCTTTGCTGTCGATTTCAGATATGAAATCTTTCTCGTCTACTACATCGCATGCACACTTGGATATTTATGTTACACCTTGGCGTTCCCCTTCGCCCACGCAAAAAACACGCGATAGTTCATGTATCAATAACTAGATAACAAACGCGCCCCGACATCACACATAAGGGCGCCCACAATGGGAGGATTTACGAAGATGAAGGTTCTCTACGCCACAAGTGAGTGCGCGCCCTTTGCGAAGACGGGGGGGCTAGCCGATGTGTTGGCCGCGTTGCCCAAGACGCTGGCGGCCAGACGGGGGGTGTCGATCCGTTTGGTCATGCCCTTGTACGGGAGCATCAACCCATCCTGGCGCGCCAAAATGAAGTTCGTGAAATACATTTACATCAGCTTAGCTTGGCGCAACCTGTACTGCGGGCTGTTCGAGATGAAGAAGGACGGCGTTGTCTATTATTTTATCGACAACGAGTACTACTTTAAGCGTAGCGAAATCTACGGCCACTACGACGACGGCGAACGCTTCGCCTTCTTCTGCAAGGCTGTCACCGACCTACTGCCCCAGCTGGACTGGACGCCCGACGTGGTGCATGTCAACGATTGGCAAACATCCCTCATCCCGATTTACATCCGCCGCGCCCGGGCCGGGGATCCCCTCTACGACAGCATAAAGACCGTACTTACCATCCACAACATCGAGTACCAGGGCCGTTTCGGCGCCGAACTGGCCGACGAGCTTTTCGCACTGCCCGCCTCGCTGGTGGACGACGGGACGTTGCGCTACGGGACAGGGATCTCACTGCTCAAGGGCGCCATCGAGTGCGCCGACTGGGTGACCACGGTCAGCCCCTCCTACGCCGACGAACTGCAGTTCCCCTTCTATGCCCACGGCTTGGAGCAGGTTATCAAGAACAACAGCGACAAGCTGACCGGCATCCTCAACGGCATCGACACCAAGCTGTACGATCCGCAAACGGACCCGAACCTGGCGCATTGTTATTCGCCGGAAACCGTCGTGGACAAGGTGTACAACAAACTGGACTTGCAACAGATATTGGGGTTGAACCAGGACGAGAGCATCCCCATCGTCGCCATGGTCAGCCGCCTGGTCGAACACAAGGGGCTGGATCTGGTGGCCGCGTCGCTGGATAGTATCATGGAAATGCCGATACAATTTGTCGTGCTGGGCCGGGGCGACTGGCATTTCGAGCAGTTGTTCGCCAACGCGCAGAACAATTTTTCCGGCCGCCTGTCGGCCAATATCATGATCAATTTCGGGCTGGCCATGAAGATCTTCGGCGGCGCCGATATCTTTCTGATGCCCTCCCAGGCGGAGCCTTGCGGTTTGTCGCAGATGATGGCCCTGCGCTATGGCGTGGTACCTGTCGTGCGCGAGACCGGCGGCCTGCGGGACACGGTGGCGGCCTACAACACCGAAACCGGCGAGGGCGCCGGCTTCACCTTTGCCAACTACAACGCGAGCGACATGGTGCAGACCTTGCAACAAGCCATTTCCACCTACAACGACCGCGAAACATGGTTGACCATACAAAAACGCATTATGTCCCTGTCCTTCGATTGGACGGAGCCAGCCGCCAAATATATGGCGCTGTACCGCCAATTGACGGGAAAAAGATAATACCAAAATGAGGAGATCACATGGCTTATTCAGGTACACAAATAGACTTGGCCAATGTAATTGCCGATAAGGTACGACATCAATTTGGCAGGGAAATACCCGAAGCCTCAACAGAACAACTCTTCAAAGCTTGCGCCATGCTGGTGCGGGATCGCATGTCGGCTGGCTTGGCCGTGGGGACCGAGGAAAGGAAAAAAAGCGACAAACGGCAGGTGCATTATCTTTCCCTCGAATTCCTGCTGGGCCAATCCCTTCGGAAAAACGCCTACAACTTGGAGATGCTGGACGATATCATATCCGCCTTGCGCTACCTGGAAGTGGACCCGGACGATATCTTCGAGGCCGAAGCCGACGCCGGCCTGGGAAACGGCGGCTTGGGCCGTTTGGCGGCCTGCTACCTGGACTCCATGACCACATTGGATATCCCGGCGACCGGATACTCCATCTGCTACCACTATGGCATCTTTCGGCAAAAGATTGTGGAGGGCCAGCAGGTGGAACTGCCCGACCCGTGGATGGAGACCGGCGATGTCTGGCTACTGCCCCGCATGGACGAAACCGTGGAGGTGAAGTTCGGCGGGCATGTCGAGATGCGCTGGGAGGATGGCCGCGCACAGCCGTATTACCAGGGCTTTACCTCCGTGCTGGCCGTCCCCATGGACATGGTCATTTCCGGCTACGACACACAGCATGTCAATACCTTGCGGCTGTGGGACTCTAAGTCCCCCGTGCAGTTTGACATGTCTCTCTTTTCCCGGGGGGAGTACCTGCGTGCGGTAGAGCAAAACGCGATGGCCGAAGTCATATCCAAGGTGCTGTATCCGGAGGACAACCACTTCGAGGGCAAGTTGCTGCGCCTGCGGCAACAATACTTTTTGGTGTCGGCGACAATACAATCTATCGTCCGCGTCCACCGTAGCCGGCATGGGACGTTGCGCGATTTCCACTTGCGGCATGTCATCCAGATCAACGACACGCACCCCACGCTGGCCATCCCGGAGCTTATGCGCATCCTCCTCGACGAGGAGGGCATGGACTGGGACGAGGCGTGGTACATTGTTACGCATACGGTAGCCTACACCAACCACACGGTCATGGCGGAGGCGTTGGAATGCTGGCCGCAACCCCTCATCGAGATGCTACTGCCCCGTATTTGGCTTATCTTGCGCGAAATCAACGACCGCTTCCAGAGAGAATTGCGGGATGTCTATCACTACGACAACGAACAGCAGGAAAACAGCGCCATCATTTGGGACGGCGAACTGCGCATGGCCAACCTGTGCTTATGCGCGTGTTTTGCCATCAACGGCGTGTCTGAACTGCACACCCACATCCTGCGTACGTATGTCTTTTCCGATGCCTACAGCCGCGCGCCGCAAAAGTTCTTCAATATCACCAACGGCATCGACCACCGGAGATGGCTGGCGCAGATCAACCCCGGCCTGTATGAGCTTGTGCGGGAGCTATGCGGCGACGACTGCCTGACGCGGCCTTACGATCTGCTCAAGCTGGAGCGGTACATGGGGGACCGCGATGTCTTGGACAAGCTGGCCCTCATCAAACGCCGCAACAAGGAAAAACTAGCCGCCTTCATCCAGAAGAGCAGCGGCATCTTGATCGATCCCAACTCGCTCCTCGACGTGCAGATCAAGCGCATGCATGAGTACAAGCGGCAATTGCTCAACGTCATGCACATCGTGAAGCTCTACAACGATCTGCGCGACAACCCCAACTTGGACATGACGCCCGTCACGTTCCTGTTCGGCGCGAAATCGGCATCCGGCTATCTCATGGCCAAGCGCATCATCCAGCTGATCTGGAGCTTGGCGGAGCAAATCAACAACGACGAGGATGTCAAAGGCCGCATCAAGGTGGTTTTCCTGGAAAACTACCGGGTTTCCCTCGCCGAAATGCTCATCCCTGCGTCTGAGCTGTCCGAGCAGATCTCCACCGCCGGCAAAGAGGCTTCCGGCACGAGCAACATGAAGCTAATGCTCAACGGGGCGTTGACCATGGGGACGCTGGACGGCGCCAACGTGGAGATCGAGGAACTGGTGGGCCCGGACAATTTCTTCCTGTTCGGCTTACGCGCCGACGAGGTCTCCCGCTTGCACAGCGGAGGCTACGAGCCCATGCAGTATTACAACCACTCCCCAGACCTCAAGCGGGTGGTTGACCGCATCGCCTGCGGGTTTTCCGACGGCGTGTCGTATGGCGACATCTCCTCCTCCCTGCTACTGCGGGACACCTACTTCCTGCTCGCCGACTTTGACAGCTATTGCGCGGCGCGGCGCCGGGCCTTTGCGGTGTACAAAAACCCGGACTTGTGGAACCGCATGTCGCTGAAAAACATCGCCGCCGCCGGGCAGTTCGCGGCAGATCGCAGCATCGCCCAATACGCCAAATACATCTGGGGCGTAGGGACAAAATAGCAGGGCGTAGGGACAAAATAGAAATAAAGGTAAAAGCAAAGCCGGGGGGCTCCCCCCCGGCTTTGCGCATATCCATCTGTCCATGCCTCAACCTCATGGGCGGGTAGTTTCATGGGACCAGCCTTCACCTACATCGTGGCGCAGGGAACCCGCATGAAGTTTGCTGTGCGAAAATTAAGGTGCGTATAATTTGAACGATAAGATATATATCGATAAAGAATATGTTCTTTCGCGCTATCATAGTTCTATCGTAGCCCCATCGTTTAGGGAGGGATTCTTTGTTATCATTTTACATTGCTATGCTCGAAAAAGACGAGGAACGCGATATATTCGCAGAATTCTACAACGCGCACCGTGGTAGATGTTTAAAAGTCGCGCTGTCTATCACGAAAAACAAGGCATGGGCGGAGGAAGCTGTTCACGAAGCGTTCCTTCGAATGATTCGTCACAAGGAAAAATATTTTTCTGATCCCTGTAAGAGGACAGGGACTTTGATTGTCATTATGGTGAAGAGTGCTGCGCTGAACAAATTGGAACAAGAGAATCGTTTGGATCACGCTTTATTGGAGGATGTGGAACCCTTTGTCGGAGATGGTTTGCCGGATGTATTTCGAATTGTTGCTGGGAAAGAAGCAGCAAACAGATTGCAGTACCACATATCACAACTTGACCCAATCAACAAATCATTAATCGAAATGAAGTGCTTGCTAGGGAAAACCGACTGCGAGATCGCAGAACTGATCGGTAGCAACAAAAACGCTACAGCTGTCCGCATCCACAGATTACGGCGCAAGTTGTATGATTCTCTGCGGAAAGAAGGTTTTATTGATGATTAACATTGGGAGCACGGTGTTCGACTCGTTGTTGACGGAAGCTGTCCAAGCGAACTTTCAAGAGGATATGATCGCAATGCCACCTGAGGGAGATATACTCCGAGAACACCCTTTTAGCAAAGAACACATTCGTAGAATGGATAAGTTGTTTTCGCGGGAAAGGAATAGAGCTGTTGCCAAACGGGCGCTATCATTTACACGGGCGGCAGTTATCGTAATATGTGTTCTCTCTACCCTTTTAGCATCTTTGCTCATGGTGAATCCCCAAGTTAGAGCTGCTGTACGAGACGCCATTGTCCAGTTCTACAACGATCATATTCGCATTACCTTCGATGATGCCGATGGCGGGGATACCGATACACCAGAGAATCCGAACGTCGAAACTAAAACCGCCCAGGATTTTTTACCGCATTACCTCCCTGATGGATACACACTGCTTGCTGAGGAAATTTTAGGGTATGATTGTTTCAAAATCTATATGGATGAAAACAGGAATATGTTTATGCTTGATGTCGCGTTGCTCGCTGCACATGGCCTCGATATTGAGCATTCAAAATATCGAACCGAGGCATACGATGGTATTACATATCACATCAGCGAAACATACGACGAGGACGCATATTCCAATATCGTGTGGACACGGAACGGATTCTCATTTGCCTTAGCCGGCTTGCTTCCCGTGGGGGATTTATTGCAAATTGCCCGTTCGGTAGCGTGAGCTGAACAACTTTCACCTAGCAACATTACATAGCATTATGCTTGAAGTTTTGTGCAATATTTTTTCGAATGCCCTGTAAGAGCTGCCCCTTTCGGATTGTTATTATGGTAGTAGGCCAAATTACAAACGAAAGGGGTTTTTCCTGTGCAAACCATAAAAAGAGGTTTATGCATTCTTCTCATTGCGATTCTCCTGCAGCTCCCTATGAGTTCATTGGCGGCGCGCGCTTCGCAATCAGCCATGGACGCAGAGGTTGGACAGCCTACTTCCTCTACCATGTCTATAAATGCGACGGCAGAGATGCAGGTGCCGATTTATTTCGACACATTTACAGGTAGCGGAACAGTGTCCGCAAGCATCGAGTTTGACCATGCGGAGAAGGTCAAGCTATACTATTATCCAGGCCAACAAACCATATATGGCGAGGAAATCGATCCATCGAATTACAACTTTACGCTCATGGACGATTGCACGATCATCACACTCGAAGAGGCGTATCTAAAAACACTGGCCAATGGGGAGTATACGCTTGTCGCCGATCTATATAAAAAGGGTCTGAGGATTCTCACTTGGAACGTGCAAAAGTTCGGAGAAGAATGGATAATCCCCTATCCAGGTTCGGATTATGACTACAATCTCATTACGCTAACCCGTGGCGGAGAGGATGTCGATCCTTCGAATTACACGGCGGAATGGGATCGCGGCTTAATGAAAATTTTGTTTGCACAGGAGTATCTGGAAAGCCTAAGTGGGGATTACGATTTTCAAGCCGTGTTATCTTTCGATAAGGATCATAGAAATATAACTTTGCATGTGGATAGAACAGAACCCTCTACCGAGACCCCGCCCCCATCGGCTACTCCACCCACAACCGCGCAACCACCAACCGTTACGGCTCCCCAAACAGGCGATGGTGTCAATGCGCTCGTTTGGATAATTGTCTTAATCGCATCTGCACTTGGCGTGTGCGCGATGTTGGTGGGGCGGAAACATCGGAGAAAAACGTGTAGTTACTGAGTGTGCTGCCCTTTCCGGGCGGTCATGACGGCATACACGCCATCGTCTCAACACAAGCGTTGATGCCAGTGTCTTTCGTTTTTGATCGTGCAAAGTAAAGGGGCTGTCGCACCAAGAAAGCGCGGCAGCCTCCAATATAGGTAAGCTATTCAGAGAAATAAAGAGTCAGTCTCTGCCGCAGATCTTCCAGGCAATCTTCGTAGCTCTTCTTGCCGTCGAACCAAGGCTTCATGGAACTATAGAGCCAATTTGTCGCCATATCAGGCAACGTGCAGCTCGTAATGCTTTCATGCAATACCAGATACGGTTCCTTATCCGACCAAGGTACCGCTTGGAATATCCGTTTTCCTTCCGGGGTATTGATAAGCGTATCTTCTTTAAGGATTCCATCAAGTTCACGGCGTAAAGCCGCCTTGTTGACCGGGAAACCACAACTCCTTGCGATGTCAGATCCGCCATTCTGCATGGACTCGGACAGCAGGATCTTGATATATCTCCATGCGTTGAGCTGGTTGGGGCTACCGGCGCGGATCGCCACGCTCTGGCCTACGGAGGCGTTTAACCCGCCGTCCGCACGGCGTATGGCTGACAACACCGGCGTATACCCTGTGGCTTTCATTTGGCTCAAGTCAAAAACCGTATTAAATATATCTAATTGATATTCGCCAAAAACAATCGCGCCCTCTTGGATAACCGACCATACATTTCCACCGAATGTAGTCGCTTGGTCGTCGCGGAGGGAATCGATGACCCAATAGGGCTTATACGATTCGCAAACGGCGCGCAGCCCCTTCTCGTCCGGTAAAATGATCTCACGTTCCCGGTCTATCAAAGATACCCCCGCTATCTGTGTAAATTCATACGCAATCCTATCACCGAGCAGTCGGATAAAAGAGGGGTTTTCCCGCGCTTTTGGCAAACTGTCCGCGACTTCATTGAAAAAGGAAATAAAATTGACGTCTTGGGCTATATCAAATCCAATGTCGTCCAAAATCCCCTGTTCTGTCAGCAATATGGGCAGATAATATTTCAGCGGGATGATATAACGCCCGCCCTTGTAAACCCCCGCATCCATCACTGTGCCGTTATAATCTTCCAGAGCAAAGTCCTCATCTTCAGCTATGATTGGCTCCAAGTTGAGATATGCGCCCAATTCCATGGTTTCATACATGTCAAAAAAGTAACTCGTTAGGAAGACATCAGGCCCGGTGCCGGCCATCGCTTCCGTGTTGATACGGGTTTGGTAGTCACCTTCAGGCACCCTGTCCGGGGCGCCGATTACCTCGACAGTTACCTTCACGCCTGGATACGTATTTTCAAAGGCCTTCACGGCGGCCATGAACCCAGGGTCTAAAAACTGGTAGCCCGGCAGATATAGCACCAATTCGTCCGTTGGCGTCAAGTCAATGGGCGTGTCGGGGATGGGGTTGACAATATTGTTGCTCGGTTGACACCCCGCGACCACCAGTAATAGGCCCATTAGCAATGCGGCGGCCAGGGAAACGGCCCCCAAGCGTTTACGCGTCGTTCGCGCCGGGATGTCCGACCGCCGCTTTTTCAGGCCGCCGCTACCCATCCTTGTTCTGCACATGCTTGTTCTGCACATACCTTTCACTTCCTCGCTAACACAATTAAAGATGTCAATCCCGCACCCAAACTACGTCCCCGTCAATCACCGGCTGGGAAATGTTTTCCGCCAATGGCATTTGCCAGTGGAGCCTATCGCCCACCAGCGATACATGTTTCCCGTTGTCGTACAGCACCTCCACGACCACCGCGGTCAGGTAGTTTTCCTCGCCAAACAGCCCGGGGCGGCGGGCGATCTCATACACTATCTTTTGGTTTTCCCATTCGAACAGACAGCCCAGGGGGGCCATATAGTTCTGCGTCTCCCCTGGCTGGGTCACCTTCAGGGGCACCTCCTGGCCGGCCACGGGCGCGCCCTCAAAGGCATTGAGGCGAGCCCGGCACTCCCATTGGCCGCCACGCAGCACGCTGCTGAACACCTGCCCCGATACGGCCTGGCGGGCAAACACCGTTTTGCCTTCGTTGTCCCGCCGGATGGTCGCCACTTGGGCCTGGACTATCACGCCGGGACCGAAAGCCTCCCCTTCCTTGGGCGGCAGGGAGAATTCGAGTTCGGGCAGCTCGTCGGGCAGGATGGACAGCAGGGCGTCCCCAAAAAGGAGCGTGTCCCCCGGCTCCATCGCAAGGCCGTACACCGCGCCGGCGCAGTCCGTGTGCAGCCCATTTCCCGGCGGCGCCTGGGAGAGGGCATACGCAAGCCGCTGCTCGGCCAGTTCCAGCGACGCGGTGGTTTCGGATTGCTGGTACGATTTGGCGCGGCGTTCCGCGGCGCTTTGAGGCCGCCAGTCGTCCATCGCGGCCAGCGCGTTTTGTAGCCGCAGGACTTCCAGTTCCATCGCCTGCCTGTCCATGTCGAAGACCCGCGTGTCAAAACTGCACAGCAAGTCGCCTACGCGCACTACGTCCCCGTCCTTGACAAACACCTCGCTTACCGTCCAGGTCCCCCCTGCCTTGAGAGTAGCCGCGCCGGGGTATTCGAGGGCCCCGACCGTCTCCCACGTCAGGGGGACTAGCCCCACGTCCAGTTTGGCGGCAGTGACCTGGGGCAGGTTCTTGTTGTATATCGACCGCGAGACAAAGGTGAGGACGGCCAACAGGACAAGGCCGGCCACCGTGATGATCCTAACCGCTTTTTTCATGATACCCTCCGCGGGCGGTTGGCGACCGCCCCCTTGCGGCGGTCACTTCACCGCCGAATATTCAATGCCCATCACCATTTCGTCCTTGAACCGCAGGAACAGCAACAGCGCGGGCGCCACCGACAGCAGGCCGCAGGCGAACCCCGCCTCGGGGCGCATGGCGTTGACTTGCGTCAAGAACACGCTCATGGGGTACATATTGGCGTCCTTCAAAAACACCACCGGTTGCTCTACCATGTTCCAACTGTCGGCAAAGCTCAAAATGGCAAGCGCCGCGAGGCCGGATTTGCAGTTGGGCAGGCAGATCCGCCATAATGCCCTCCACGACCCCGCGCCGTCCAACCGGGCGGCTTCAAACATTTCGGGGGGGAGGGTCAACATGACCTGCCGCATCAGGAACACCCCGAAAGCCGAGAACACGCCCGGCAAGATGACCGCCGCGTACCCGCCGACCAGCCCCAATTGTTCCAGCACAATGTAATTGGGTACCAGCGTGACCTGAAGGGGCATCATCATGAGCAGGATGATCAAGAAGAAGATGGCGTTGCGCCCCGGGAACCGGAACCGGGCGAAGGCGTAGCCCCCCAGCACCGCCACGACCATCTGCCCTGCCAGGATGGTGCCGCTGAGAAAAAGCGAGGACCAGAACTTCACCAGGTACTGGGGCCGTGAAAACAGTATCTCCCAGTACCCGTCCAGCGTGATCCATTCCGGGATCAAGTGCATCGGGTTGCGCCCGGACAGCCCCTGGGGCAGGTTGCCGTAGTAGCGGTAGTATTCCGCCCCCCCCATGAAGGAGTTGGTGACCATGTAGAGAAGCGGGAACAGGGTCATCACCGCCAGCAGGCCGAGGGCCGAGTATATGAGGGTACGCCTGGTCATTCTGCCACACCGCCCTTGCCCCGCCGCAAAAATAGGACTAAAACGAACGCGAATATCACCAAGAAGGTCAGCACGGCGGCCACCGACAGGCGGGGGTAATTCAGCCGCGCGAAGTTGTTGATCATGAAGTGTTGGAGCATATAGATGCTCTCGTGCGGGTAGGCCCCAGCCAGGGCGAAAGCTTCGCGGAAGGACTTGAACGCCCCCACGATGGAGATCACGGTCACGAACAGGAAGGTGGGGGCCATCAGCGGCAACGTGATCCGGCGCAGGCAGGTAAAGCCGCCCGCGCCATCTGCCCGGGCGGCTTCGTAGTATTCTTTGGGGATTTGGACCAAGCCGCCCAGCATGAGGATAATGCCGTAGCCGATGTTCTTCCAGATAAAGAGCAACAGCAGTATCCAGAAGGTGTTCGGCGAGCGCAGGAAATTGACCGGTTCCAGCCCCAGCTTGTCCAGCGCGTAATTGATGGCGCCGCCGCTTTCGAACAGGATCTCGAACACCAGGATCACCGAGGCGGTAGGCAGCACCAGCGGCAGCACATAGGCCGCCCTGAACCCGTCGCCGCCCCGGATGCGGCGGCCGCCCCGGAGCCGCATGTTGAGCAACAACGCCACGCCCAGCGATAGCGCCATCAGCAGCGGCACGCCCACGCCGATGAACTTGAAAGTATTGCCCGCCGCCAGCCGGAAGGCTTCGCTGTTCAAGACGCTGACGTAGTTGGAGAAGCCCGTGAAGTTGAACCCCGACACGCCGCCCGAGAGGGTTTTGGCGACGGTGATGCCGAAGGGGACCACATAGAACGCCGCGAAGCCCAGCAGCGGCACGGCGGCGAATCCCAGCCCGGTCAGCGCCTCGCGGCGGCGCAGGGTGAATCGTTTCATTCCGTGTCCCCTCCCCTTGTGGTAGCTCATAATGAACCTGCGTGTTGCCGCCTACTCAGACATGTACAGCCTGAGTTTGCCCATCAGTTCGGTGACACACTCGTCGTAGCTCTTCTGTTCTTCAAAATAAGGTGTCATATTCTCGAAGAAAAAGTCGGCGAGCGTACTATTCTCCAGCTTGCAGCTTGTGATGCTCCTGTGCAGTGCCGCGTAAGGGGCTTTTTCCTCCGCTGTTACCGCAGACACCGTAAAATCATCTTCGAATGCGCTAAACGTTTCCTGATATTTCAAGATGCCGTCAAGCTCACGGTCAAACGCCGTTTTGTTTACGGGAAACCCATGACGGCTTATGGCATCATGGGTATTCGGTTTACAGTACTGGATGGTTTCTGACAGTAAAATCTTAATGAAGTTCCAGGCGTTGAGCTGGTTGGGGCTTCCCGCGCGGATGGCTGCGGACTGCGACACGGTGGCGACCAATCCACCGTCCATGGCGTGTAACGCCGCCAAAACCGGGGCGTACTCGTAATCCCTCAACCAACCCCAATCAACGAACAAACTCACATCCCAATAAAACATCAATACATGCGATCCGTCAACTAAGGAAGAATAATAGCCGTTATTGAAAACACCGTCCACCTTATCGGCTTCCCAGTGCGCTTTATACGAGTCGCAGAGCGTTTTAAAGCTTTCTTCGTCGGGCAGCGCCTGTTTGCGCTCGTAATCCACCAACGGAACGCCGCTGTAATCAAAATAATTGTAGGCATTGAAGTTTGTCATGCGATTGAACGCGGCATTCTCAGCCGCTTTCGGGAAACTGGCCGTGAGCTGGTTAACAAAGGAAATGAAATCGGTGTTTTGTGATGCGTCAAACCCGACGGCGTCAAGTACCCCCTGTTCCCCCAGCATGATCGGTATGGTATATGTTAGGGGAACAACATAGCGCCCACCTTTGTAAACGCCGACATCCATGACGACCTCGTTGCACCCTGCCATGCTGAATTCATCGTCCTGCGAGATGATATCCGTGAGGTTGAGGAACATTCCGCTGTCCATGGTTTTATACAGGTCTTCGAAATACTGCGTAAGGATGATGTCCGGGCCTGAATTGGCCATCAGTTCGCTATTAACGCGTTGCTGGTATGCGCTGGTAGAGCTTGGGTATTCGTCCGCTTCCCCTATCTGCGTCACCGTCACATTTACGTCATGGTATTTCTCGATAAACTTTGACACAGCTCTGGAAAAGATCGGGTTAAAATATTTGTACCTCGGCAGATAAATCACCAGTTCCTCTGTCGGCGTCAAATCCACCTTGGTCTGCGGAATAGGGTCGATAAATCCTCCGCCACCGCCACCGCCGTCGCCGTCGCAGCCCGCCAGAACGGCTAACATCGACCCGCACAGCATCGCGGTGGCGACAACAACGGCCACCCAGCGCACGGTTTTGGTCATCAAAAGCCCTCGATTCAATATTATTTTCATCCCTATCGGTGTCACCATTATACCACAGAAAGACACCTGCCGCAATAGGGTCCGATCGAGCCGCCAACATAAAGTCCGGTCGAGCCGCCAATATAATATTCGCCTATCGTATTGACGACTGGCGAATTTTATGTTATGATACGTTTATCATGTTTTTGGAGGATATTTTTTATGAGTGATTTAGCAAGCTTAAACGTGAAAATTGACCGCTCTGTAAAAAAAGAAGCGGACTCCATTGCCAATGCTATGGGAATGACACTATCTACAGCTATAAATATTTTCGTTCGTCAAATGGTTAATGAGCGGGCAATCCCCTTCAGGATCCATATAGTGGGAAATGAAACCGCGCAGTTTCATCAACTGATAGATAGTATACGCAATGAAAACAAAGCAAAAGGATTCTTGACCGACGATGAAATAAATGAGGAGATAAAAGCATACCGCACCGAAAAACAAGGGGCTTGGGCATGAACAATGGGGAGAAAGTCGTAATTGACACGAATGTTTTAGTGTCGGCGCTATGGTCTGAGAATGGTAATTCCGCAGAGATTATAAAAATGATTCCCAATGATATTGTCCCGTGTTTTGGTGATTCAATCTTTGAGGAGTATACTGAAGTATTGAATCGACCGAAATTTGCTTTTTCCACCAATAAAAAAGAGGAGCTTCTGGCAAAAATGAAGGAGTTTGGAGAAGCTGTTACCCCCGAAAAAAGCGATATTCCCCTGCCGGACGAAACTGATCGCGTTTTTTATGATACAGCAACAGCAAGTGGGGCAACTCTAATCACGGGCAATAAAAAAGATTATCCCGATGAGCCGTTTATTTTGACGCCAGCGGAGTTTTTACGAAAAAAGAATGCGGTTTAACCGCCCACGCCACGCCGAATACAAACGGTTGTGGCGCTTTTTCTTTTTCTTCGCGGGTCACGCGCAGGGACGCCTCCTGGCCGGACACGGGCGCGCCCTCAAAGGCATCGAGGCGAGACCGGCACTCCCTCCCATTGGCCGCCACACAGCACGCTACTGAACACCCGCCCCGATACGGCCTGGCGGATAAACACCGTTTTGCCTTCGTTGTCCCGCCTGACAGTCGCCAATTGGGCCTGGACTATCACGCCGGGGCCGAAAGCCTCCCCGGATGCGGCGACCGCCTTCACCGAATCCAATGAAAAGTAATATCCTCGCCCCACAATAGCATCAAATTCAGCGTCCAAGACAAAATTTATGCTCATTCACCCAGCTCCTTGAGGGACACCCGACGCAATAGAGGTGATTTTTATTTCCATGATTATCCAAGAAAACATAGCCGTTTCCCACATGAAAATTGTCGGCAATAGCATAAAGGTACGCCGGAAAAGAATCGATATACTGGCAAGATCAACCGCTTGGAGGGAGTAACCATGAGTAGAAAAACCAAACGGCTACGTCCATCCGAGATTGCGCTGTTTTGCACGCAGACCTCCTTGTTCCTGCGCGCCGGCGTGTCTTTGGTGGAAGGACTAACCTTGCTGCGGGCCGATATTGACAGCACCGCGCTGCAAGAAGCCATCCGTGTGGTGTCGGAAGAAGTGGACAACCGGAAGCCGCTGGCCGAGGCCATCCGCCTATCGGGCGCGTTCCCGCCCTACATGGAGCGCATGGCCGAGATCGGCGAGCGTTCCGGCAACCTCGATGATGTTTTGCAGACCATGGCTGCCTTCTACGAACGGGAAGGGCAACTGAGGCAACGCATCCGCTCGTCGGTGACATACCCCATCCTGCTCATCGTGATGATGTCGGCCATTGTGCTGCTGCTGGTCGTCAGCGTCTTGCCCATGTTCGGGGACTTGCTGCAAGCCCAGGGCAGCGAGCTACCGGGCATCGCGCGGGGGTTGCTGGGTTTCGGGCAGTTCATGGGGGCGTATTGGTGGGTTCTGTTGCTAGCCGCCGCCGCCATATTCCTCGCTATCGCCCTTGCCCGCCGTTCCGGAAGCGGCAAGACCGCCCTGGACCGTTTCAAAGCCAACTTCATTTTTACCCGCTCGATCACCAGGAAGATCTCCGCCGAGAGGTTTTCCACGGCCATGGCCTACTTGCTGCGCAGCAACATTGATTTGGATCAGTCCCTCGCGCTGAGCGGCGCGTTGATGGACAACGCTTACGTGTCAAGCAAAATCAGTGATTGCAGGGCGCTCATCGCCGACGGGGAAGAGGCGCCCGAGGCTTTTACAAAGACGGGCATTTTCCCCCGCTTGTTTTCCAGGATGCTGGCCGTTGGCTTCAAGACCGGCGACCTGGACGGCATGATGCTCCGGCTGTCGGAACTGTATGAACAGGAAGTCGACACCTCGCTGAGCCGCATCATCGGCGCCATCGAACCAACCTTCGTGGCTTTGCTGGCTATCGTGGTGGGCGTCATCCTGGTTTCGGTCATGATGCCACTGCTCGACATCCTGTCGACAATCGGTTAGGGGTAGGAGGAGGAACGTAATGAGGCGTTTTCGTTCGTGGTCCGCGTTTCTTTCCCTGCTCGTCGGCGTCGCGCTACTTGCCTTCCTGGTGGCGGCGTTGCTCCCGATGGGCGATCAAAGCGCCGAGACGCAACGCTCCCGCATCGAGCAGGCTGTCCGCTACGCGGCTATACAGTGTTACGCGCTGGAGGGGGCGTATCCTCCCGAAATGACGTATCTGAAAGATCACTACGGAATCCGGTTTGACGAGTCGCGCTTCTTCGTGCATTATTGGCCAAATGGCGCCAATATCGCGCCGGATATCCAAGTAAAACACTCATTATTTGAATTTGAATAGGAATGAAGAGGTGATTACTCGTGCGTACCCGGGCCGATGCCGGTATATTGGAACTCCTCTTAATCGCGGCGTTGATCCTGTTGTTCGGCGCGACCACGTTTACGCTTGTGTCGGCTGGCGGCGTCGCTTATGAGCGCATCTTGGAGGATCGGGAGGCTGATATCTCGTTGCGCGTGGCACTGTCCTATCTGACCACACAGCTGCGCCAGCACGATGTCAGCGGCGCCGTGTCCCTGCGGGCATGCGAAACCGGGGACTTGCTGACCTTCCGTCAGGAATCCGGCGACGATGTCTATGAAACGCGAATCTATTTAGACGACGGATGGTTGCGGGAGGATGTCGTGCCCGAGGACACCCCTTTCACAACGGGCGCCGGCACCCGTATCACGAAGCTCAGCGGGTTTAGTTGCCGCCCCACCGGCCAAGATGGCGAGGCCCTTCTGCTTTCCGTTGCGGTAGGCGAAGGGGAGCACATGAGGACGCAAGAAACCGTCATCGCCGCCAACGCCGTGGGGAGGCTCCCATGAGGCGGCGGCGCGGCTTCGGGGCCGCGGGTCACCGGGCTATCGCGCTGGTCGAGTTGATCATCTCCATCGGCGCGTTGGCCGCCGTGAGCATTGTCGTGATGCAGCTGTTTGTCCGCGCGGCCAGTTGGGAAGACCGCGCGCGGGATCTGGATCGGGCTTGCATGGAAGCCCAGAGCGTCGTCGAGTTGTGCCGCCTCTATGGGGAGCCCGTGGATCCGGGCGGCAACTGGGTGCGGCCCCTCAGCGCAAACGGCGAGGGTAGCTGGGAAATCTACTATGACAGCGAGTGGCATCCGGTAGCCGATAAGCCGGATCGCGGGTTTGTCTTATCGGTCTCGGTCTCGGTCTCGGTCGCGGAGCTGTCCTCGGCATCGGCGCCGGACGCGACATCGGCATCGGCGCAGGACGCGGCACCGGCGAAGCTACGCTGTCCGGAGGTCACGGTCATCCGGCTGGATCCCGCCCAGGAGGATACGAGGTTTAAGACCGTCTACCCGCCACCTGACCTCAGCGTCGCGGGAGTTGAAGGGGAAGGGGAAGCGCCATGAGAAACAGAGCTTCGGTTTCGGGCGGCGTCTCGGTGCTTATCATCTTGCTGATGATCGCCCTGTCCGCCTTCGCGTTGCTGGCGTTGTATTCGGCCCGATCCAATTATCTGCTGGCCGAGAAAAACGCCAATTGGATCAACAATTATTACAAGCTGGATGCCTCCGCCCGTGAGGCAGTCGGGTGCTTGGAGTCGGTCGCCCGCGATTTTCCCAAATCCGACGGGGACATCTCCGACGCCGATTTGGAGACCGTGGCGGCCCTCAACTGGGAGGTTCTTTCGCACAGCCCGCTTACCGTGACCCAGACGGTGAGCCGCGACACCGCGCACCTCACCGTAACGCTGTCCCTGAAAGACGGCGGCGCGGGGGGGATTCGCTGGGATGTCCTCTCTTGGCTGGAATTCCAGGATCGCTTTGACTACAATGTGGGCCAGAATATCATTACGGAATTCGACGATGATGTATTATCTTTGTTGGAATCTCAAGTTCTCAGTGACGGTCCCGGGGGAGAGTCAGAACCAGATATCGCGGCTTTTGGCGGCCTATTGAAATAAGGATAATAAGCATAAAAAGGACAAGGGTAGGGAAATGATTGCTTCATCACTTGGCACAACGGTACACGATCTATTGGTTCGCGCTGTCAACGAAGATGTATCCGATCTGTTCATCACCGCCGGCAGCCCAATCATGTTTAAGAGGCAAGGCGAAATCGCGCCGTCCAGCGATTTTCGCATGATGCCCAAAGATACGGCGTTGTTTATTGAGGAAATCTTCCGCCTGTCTGGCAATCATTCCTATGAAGAGTACCTGAAAAGCGGCGACTGCGATTTTTCCTTCTCACTGCCCGGCGTGGGGCGGTTTCGCATCAACGCTTTCCGGCAACGCAACTCCATGGCGGCGGTCATCCGGGTGGTGCAGCTGTCGCTGGCGGACGCGCAGACGCTGGGGATTCCGCCGGCGGTGCTGGATCTCTACCGGAAGACCAAAGGGCTGGTGCTGGTGACCGGGCCGGCCGGCTCGGGGAAATCCACCACGCTCTCCAGCCTCATCAGCCTCATCAACCACAAACGGAACTGCCACATCTTGACGCTGGAGGATCCCATTGAATACCTGCACAACCACAAGATGAGCATCGTCAACCAGCGCGAGGTCGAATCGGACACGGAGTCCTACGCCACGGCGTTGCGCGCCGCCCTCCGCCAGTCCCCAGACGTCGTCCTGGTGGGCGAGATGCGCGACTATGAGACCATTTCCATCGCCCTGACCGCCGCGGAAACAGGACATTTGGTGCTGTCCACCCTGCACACGGTGGGCGCGGCCAAAACCATCGACCGCATCATGGATGTATTCCCCCCCAACCAGCAAAACCAGGTGCGCATCCAGCTGTCCACCGTACTGCAGGCGGTGGTGTCCCAGCAGCTGCTGCCTTCCCACACCAAGGGCCGCTTGGCTGTGTTCGAGGTCATGCTGGTCAACCCAGCCATCCGCAGCATGATCCGCGAGGCAAAAACGCATCAGATCGATACCGTTATCCACGCCAGCGGAACCGAAGGGATGCAGAGCATGGATCTGGCGTTGGCAGACGCGGTCAGGGCAGGGCATATTACGCGGGAAGATGCCTTTGCCTATTGCGTGAATGCGGAAGTTTTGGTAAAATACGTGTAGGGTATGATCGAACAAAACAAACTAGAATATAGCAAACCAAAATAACAAAATTTAAAGCAAAAGGAGCGTGTCCCACAATGAAAGAATATGTTTGCAGCGTGTGCGGCTATGTGTACAGCGAGGCCGAAGGCTATCCCGATGACGGCATTGCCCCGGGTATCGCGTGGGCTGATGTGCCGGACGATTTCGTCTGCCCCGCCTGCGGTGTGGGCAAAGACATGTTTGAGGATGCGTGAGGCGGCGCGTAAGGCGCGAGGCGTCAGGCGTCAGGCGTTAGGCGACAACTCGATAGCCCGTCGGCGAGATGATACGCCGACGGGCTATTTTCGGGTCCTTATAGATCCTCTTTGTCCTCTTTGTCCTCTTTGTATTCACCGGGCGCCGCGCCGTCGTCTTCGGCAGGGGCGGCAGGGGCTTGCCGGTCGATTTGGGCTTGTTTCTGCTGGGCAAGCATATCGAGCAGGGAGGACGCTTCGCCCGAAAGCGGCAGAATCGGCTCTGCCCCAGCGGAGGCGAAAGGCTCCTCTTCCGGCAGGGGCAATTCATCCAGGCTACTGTTTACGCCGTCGAACATGTGGCTGGCGCCGATCAGTAACGCGCGCACCTTGTCCAGCTCTTGTACGGCGACGGCGGTAGCTTCCTCGGCTTCCCGGCAAAACGCCGTGTATCGATCTTTGGTGTCCATCCACAGGCGGGTGATCAGCTCGCGCGAGTGCTCCGCGTTTGCCAACGCTTCGGTCTCGATAGCCCGCGCCCGCTCGACGGCTTTTCTCTCGAGTTCTTCCGCGCTCGCGTACGAGACGATAAAATCATCGATCTGCTTTTGCAGGGATTGCAGCTTGCTTTCTCTCTCGGCCAGGAGCGATTGAAGGCGCGACAGCGCGGTCCGGTCACCCTCCCTGGCGCCCTCCAGCTTCTGCAGCGTCTCGCTTTGGCGCGTCTTTTCCACCGCCAGCTGATTGAGGCGCGACTTGAGGGATTCCACGTCGGATTGCATATAGGGAAGCTGCTTTGATTTGAGCGTTAGCTCCTCGACTTTGATCTGCCCTAACGCCGCCCGCTCACGCGCATCGTCCCGCTCGCGGCGCAACTGTTCGGCGCCTGCCCGGCAAGCGTCAATCTCCTCGTGGTGTTCCTTCATCAATTTCTCAATGTACGTGATGACGTCTTGCCGGCGAAAACCGCCAACGGGTGTAAACCTGAACCTTTTTCCTGAGTCCGCCATTTCCATTCACCTCAACCAACATTTTCGTCACGGCCCCGGCGCGGATCCCCAGCCGCCGCCGAATTCCTTCGGGTGCCGCCTTCGTGGCTTCCTTGCCGTACCGGGGACGCTAACTTACACTTTACACTTTACACTTCTTCCACCAGCTTGAGCAATTCCTTGTAGGAACGCGCGCCCACCTGACGCTTCGTCTCCCGGCCCTGGGAAAACACAATGATCGTAGGTATGCTCATCACGCCATACTTGGCGGCCAGCGCGCCCTCGGCGTCCACGTCCAGTTTGCCAATCTTGACGCGCCCAGAAAGCTCCTCCTCCTCGGACAGGCGTTCCAACAAAGGGGCGACTGCGCGGCACGGCGCGCACCAGGAGGCCCAAAAATCCACAAGGATAAGGCCGGGCGACATTATGACCTCAGACTCGAAATTGTCAGACGTTAAGGCGATGATAGAAGACATAGGATACCCTCCAATTGTAATTCAAATTGCGCCAAAAACCCGCCTCCATATAGCGGGGGTGTCTATGCATCCAAAACTATTCTATCATAACAAATGCAAAAAGGCAATTTCTTTTCGGCATGTTTTTTTGAAAACTTTCTATATCTTCGCCATACGGGGGGCAAAAATCACCCTGCGCGCGCTAGGGGATTCGGCTGGCTTTTTGATCGGGGCTTTGCCGGGGCAATATCTGCGCTTTGCCGGGGCAATACCTGCGCTTTGCCGGGGCAATACCTGCGCTTTGCCGGGGCAATACCTGCGCTTTGTCTGGGCGGGGGGGCATGTGCAGGGCATGTGCAGGGGATTCTTGACAGAATCGGCTTTGTGGCGTATGATGATGGTGTCACGAACGAGGTTAAGGAGGTCGAATGGGCTATGTTTGTTTACGCTGATAACGCGGCTACCATGCCCTTGTCCCCGGCGGCGCTTTCCGCCATGAGGCCGTTTCTGGAAGAGAACTACGGCAACGCCTCATCGATCTACTCGGTGGCCAGGGATGCCCGCCGCGCCTTGGAAGACGCGCGCCGGACAATCGCCGGGGCGTTGGGCGCCGCCCCTGAGGAGATCTATTTCACAGCCGGCGGCACCGAGGCTGACAACTGGGCGCTCGTGGGCGCGTGCGAAGCCAAGCGCAACCAGGGCGGCCAGGGCGGCCAGCGCGACCGGGGAGGCCGGGGCGCCCAGGACGGCCGGCACATGATTGTCTCCGCCATCGAACACCATGCTGTACTGCATACCGCCCAACACTTGCAAAAACAGGGTTTCGAGCTTACCGTGTTGCCCGTGGACAAGCTGGGGCGGGTTGCGGCCTCGCAAGTGCAGGAAGCTTTGCGCCCGGACACAGTCCTTGTCTCCTGCATGACCGCCAACAACGAAGTGGGGACCATACAGCCCATCGAGGAGATCGGTCGGCTGTGCCATGCGTCCGGCGTGTGGTTCCATACCGACGCCGTGCAAGCGATAGGGCATATCCCCCTTGATTTGTCGTCGTTGCCAGTGGATATGCTTTCCCTGTCGGGACACAAGTTCGGCGGCCCCAAGGGCATCGGCGCCCTCTTCCTGAGGCGGGGCGTGCGGCTGCCGCCGCTGTTGCATGGCGGAGGCCACGAGCGCGGCCTGCGCAGCGGCACGGAAAACGTGGCGGGCGCTGTGGGCATGGCCGCCGCGCTACGCGAATCCACGCTGGGGATGGCGGAGGATATCCGGCGCACCTCCGCGATGCGCGACCGGCTGATTGCCGCCCTGTCCGCCATACCGTACGCCTTTTTGACGGGAGATCCGGAAAATCGGCTACCGGGGAACGCTTCCTTTGTGTTTGCGTGCGTGGAGGGCGAGTCGCTGGTGCTGAATTTGGACATGGCCGGCGTGTGCGCTTCTTCCGGCTCGGCGTGTTCCTCCGGCTCCCTCGACCCGTCCCATGTGTTGCTGGCGTTGGGTTTGCCCCATGAGGTCGCGCATGGTTCGCTACGCCTAACCATTAGCGGGGATACGACGCCGGAACAGGTTGACTATCTCATCAGCCAGGTAATCGCCGCCGTGGCGCGGGGCAGGGCGATGTCGCCGCTGTGGGACGCCGCCGCGCAGAAGCCAATACAGTAAATTAATATATTTAAGCGACATATATTTAAATAAAATAGTATACAGATTATTGATATAGCGAGGTGCATTATAGCTATGTATACAGACAAAGTGATGGATCATTTCGCGAATCCCCGTAACGTGGGCGAGGTGGCCGACGCCAACGCCGTGGGCCAGGTGGGCAACCCAAAATGCGGCGATATCATGAAGATGACCATGCGCATCGTGGACGAGGTGATCGAGGATGTCAAGTTCAAGACCTTCGGCTGCGGCGCCGCCGTGGCAACCTCCAGCATGGCCACCGAGCTGGTCAAGGGCAAAAGCATCACCGAGGCATTGATGCTGTCCAACAAGGCCGTGGCCGAGGCGCTGGACGGCTTGCCGCCGGTCAAAATGCATTGCAGCGTGCTGGCCGAAGAGGCCATCAAATCGGCCATCGCCGATTATTACCGGCGCCAGGGCATCGATCCGACGCCGATTGTCGGATGTGACGCCGATTGCGCCCATTGCCACTGACACTGATTAAAAAATTCGGAAGGGGGGATAGTAACCATCATGGGCGTTGGTTGGTATATACTCATCGGGATCGCCGCCGCGTTGCTTCTGACCTTGGTGTCGGTCTTGGTGCGGGCGGCGAGGCTCAAACGGGAGCGGACAAGCCCGATTTATCCCCGCGCGGCCGATCCGGAGGTTTGCCGCCACGCGGCTGACAGCCTGGGCGAACTCCTTCGCTTTCAAACGGTCTCGCCCGGCGCCGGGGGGGACTACACCGAGTGGGTGCGCTTGCGCGACTATCTCAAATGGCGCTATCCCCGGGCACACTCGACCATGGAGCGGGAGGTCGTCGGCTTGCACAGCCTGTTGTATCGATGGCCGGCCCCTCGTCCCACGGGCCCGCCGTTGCTGTTTTGCGGGCATCTCGATGTCGTTCCCGCCGAAGAAGGGTGGCAAGTCGGGCCCTTCGAGGGCATCATTTCCGACGGATACGTGTGGGGCCGCGGCGCGCTGGATGGCAAGCAGGTCGTCGCCTGCCTGTTGGAGTGCGCCGAATCCCTCATCAACTCCGGTTTTGTGCCAAAGCGCGATATCTATTTTGCCTTCGGGCATGATAACGAGGTGGGGGGCGAGGACGGTTCGGGGGAGATCGCCCGCGTATTCGCCCGCCGCCACCTGCATTTCGAGATGATCTTGGACGAGGGGGGCGTCTTGAAACGCGGCGTCTTGTCCTTGCGCAGGCCTGTCGCCGAGATCTGCGTGGCGGAAAAGGGCGCGGCCTACGTGCGCGTGACCGCCCAAAGCAACGGCGGGCATGCGTCCGAGCCCGAGCGGCGGACGGCCTTGGGCGCCGTTTGCGAAGCGATAAGCCGCACGGAATTCAAAAAGTATCCCTCCCGCGTGACGCCCCATGTTCATGCCTTTCTGAAGCTCTTGGCGCCCAACCTTTCCTTTGGCTGGCGTTTGTATATCGCGAACCGGTGGTTGCTGGCCCGGCATCTGGCCGCCTTCGAGCCCTCCTGGGCGCGTACGACCATCACGCCCACCGCCCTGCACGCGGGGAAAGCCGCCAATGCCTTGCCGACCAAAGCGGAAGCCACATTGGATATCCGGCTGTTGCATGGGGAAACCTGCGACGATGTCCTGCGCTATTTGCGGGATCTGTTTATTGGTTTGGATGTGAGCCTCATGGCCGTGTCCTCGCATGAAGCCAGCAAGATTTCCGACTACCAGTGCGATGCTTTTGCCTCCATCGCCGAGATTGTGCGCACCGTGTTCGGCCCGGTGCCTGTGATCCCCTCCCTGCTGGCGCAAACCACGAGCGCGCTCCATTATGAAATGTTTTCCGACAACGTTTACCGATTCTCGCCCTTCATACTCAGCCAAGCCGAAATGGCCGGCGTACACGGGCGGGACGAGCGCGTTTCGGTGGACAGCCTTGGATTGGCCATGGCGTTTTACGGGCGTTTGATTACCCACATGGCAGGCGGGAAACAGCAACTCTCATGAAACCTTAATCCTTAATTCTCATGAAACCTTAATCTTTGTCAAAGGATAACCCAATGTGTGTGCGATATGATAGGCACTGCTTATACCCCAAACAATCGAGTAGGCATTTTATGGGGTGGGGTGGAGGACGATCGTTATGCCGACGCGGGAACAAGTGGATAAGCTGTGTGCGTACGCCGGCATCAGTGCAGAGGAGGCCAGGGCCGTTTTAGAGGAAACCGGCGACGATTTGCTGGAAGCGGCCATTTTGCTGGAGCAGCGCGGCCGGATCGCACCGCCGCGTGGAAACGGGACGAATAACGGCGGCGATGGCGATGGCGGTGGCGACGATAACGGCGGTAGCGGCGGCGACAACGGGCACCGTGGCGGCGGTAGCGGGCGCCGTGGCGATGGCGGCGGTAGCGGCGGCGAGCCATCGGCGGTTAATGGCGGCGGCCCATCGGCCAGCGGGGGCGGCCCATCGGCCAGCGGGGGCGGCCCATCGGCCAGCGGGGGCGGCCCATCGGCGGCGGTTGATCATGGCGAGGCGGAACCGCCGCCTGAAAGCGCAAAAAAGGCGGCCGGCGGCGGCGGCGGCGGCAACAGCGATAACGGGCACCGTAGGCATAGTGGTCATGGCGGCGGCGGTAACAGTCATCGTGATGGCGGCGGCGGCGCGGCGTGGACGTCTCCCCCGCCCGGGGAGAGCTTCTCCCAGCTGGTCAGCCGCTTTCTGCGTTTTATCGGGCGGATCATCCACAAGGGCAACATCAACAAGTTCGCCGTCCACCGGCGCGAAGAATACATCCTGTCGATCCCTCTGACCGTTATGGTTGTGATCCTGATCTTTCCGGTCTTCTGGTGGATTATCGCCCTGCTGATCGTAGGTCTCTTCTTCGACTACCGCTATAGTTTCTGGGGGCCAGACATGAGGCGCGGCGCGAATGACGTGATGAACTCCGCGGCTCAGGCTGCGGAAAAAATAAAGAAGGACTGTCAAAGAACGCAAGGAACTCAAGGAACTCAAGGGACGGCGGGTAAAAGGGATGAAGGGGACAATCTTAATCGTTGAGGACGAGCGCAAGCTGGCCCGCTTCCTGGAGCTGGAGCTGACCCATGAAGGGTACGCGGTCGACAAGGCTTATGACGGGCGGGAAGGGCTGTCCCGGGCGCTGTCCGCCGACTTCGATCTGATGCTGTTGGACATACTCCTCCCCGAATTGTCCGGTTTGGAGGTTTTGCGGCGTCTGCGGCGCGACAAGCCCGAGATGCCGGTCTTGCTACTTACCGCCCGCGACGCCGTAACCGACAAGGTCACCGGTTTGGATTGCGGCGCCAACGACTACATGACCAAGCCTTTCGCTATCGAGGAATTGCTGGCGCGTATCCGGGCCCTGTTGCGATCCCGCCACAGAGCGGGCAAAGAGGTGTCGGTGGGCGCGCTGGCCTTGTACCCGGAAAGCCGGACGGTCGCCGTGAACGGCGAACCTGTCCACCTGAGCCGCCGGGAATTCGACCTGTTGCACTGCCTGATGGAAAACCGGGGCATCGTACTGAGCCGGGATACCTTGCTCAACCGTGTTTGGGACTACACCTACGACGGCGGCGCCAACACGGTGGATGTCTATATCCGTTATCTGCGAGCCAAACTGGAGGAGCCCCGAGGTCTGAAACTGATTGAAACCGTTCGGGGCGTGGGGTATGTGATTCGATGAAACAGAAACGTCCGCCCGGCCAACGCCTATACAAAGCCAGTCGGCTCAACCTGCGCTTTTTGCGCCGTATCCTTTGGATCCTCCTGCTCGGGGATGTGTTGCTGGCCTCGTTGCTGTTTGGCTGGACACTGCGGCGGGCCGAGGCTGAGGCACAAGCCGTTTTGCATAAACAAACCATCCTGTCCGGCGAGGAAGGGGCGGTCTTGGCCAGCGAGGGGGCGATCTCGCTGATCGTGTGTACCGACCGCCCGTCCGGCGGGGTGGCGTTGCCGCATTACCTGCGGCCGCTGACGCCCATGCCCCAGGCCGGCATGGTGCGGTACATGCGGTTTTCCTCCGGCTGGTTTTTCCCAGTATGGCCGAGCGGCGGCGTCTACACCCTCTGGCTGCCCGAACCGGGCGTAAAAATCGTCTGCCAGGTGGGACCGGCGCTGAATGACCTGCGGACGATTCTCTATATCCTGTTTGGATTTCAACTCTTCTGGTTCTTGATGAGCATACACAAAGGGGCGCGATCTATCCGCCGCGCCTTGGATCCGATAAACGACATGGTCGATCGCGCCAGCGCGTTGTCCGCGCGGCCATCGAACCCCAATCAGGTGGACAGCTTGGCTGGCGCGTTGCACGACATCGACGGGCGGCGCCCGCACCATCGGATAAACGAAGACGAAGCGCCAGAGGAACTCCGTCCGCTGGCCGGCGCCATCAACGCCATGCTGGATCGCATCGAGGCGGCCTATGCGTCACAGGCGCGGTTCGTGTCCGACGCATCCCATGAATTGCGCACGCCCATCGCCGTTATCATCGGGTATGTCAACCTGTTGGATCGCTGGGGCAAGACCGACCCGGACGTGCGCCAGGAATCTATCGACGCGCTCAAAAGCGAGGCAAAAGGGATGTCCGATATGGTCGAGCAGCTCCTCTTTTTGGCGCGGGGCGACAGCGACGCCATCGAGCTTTCGCCCGAGCCCATGGATTTGGGCGCGTTGTGCGAAGAGCTGGTCCGCGATATGCGTGTGGCCCTCCCGCTCTGCGAGATCACCGTGCAACCCGCCGCCGCGCCGGTTGTGGCGGACAGGGCGCTGTGCCGCCAGGCATTGCGCATCCTGTTGGACAACGCCCTCAAGTACGGGGAGGGGTTGCCGGTTACGGTGACGTCGGGCGCCGGAATGGGCGGTTGGGTCTGGGCCTCGGTGTCCGACGGGGGCGTCGGTATCGCGCCGGAAGACCTGCCATATATCTTTGACCGCTTCTACCGATCGGACGCATCCCGCGCCCATAAGGCGGGAGGCACGGGCTTGGGGCTATCCATTGCGCGTTGGATAGCCCATCGCCACGGGGGTCGGCTGACCGCCATCTCCCGCCGCGGCCTTGGCACAAAGATGACGCTGTGCCTGCCCGCCGTCCGCGGTGTCCTTTAGGCGGCGTCCGCGGTGTCCTTAAGGCGGCGTTCGATCGGGTAGGGGCTAGGCGCAACAGCTTTCGCCCCTCCCACACCACCGCACATACGGTTCCGTATACGGCGGTTCAATTCGTAGCGATTAAGTGGGCTTTTCCATAGTGGCTCAGTAGCGAGACCAAGCCCCTTCGTTCTAGCCGCT
>Ga0123353_10000769_pt1 | contig 38965 bp, 35 predicted proteins | sample TergutLab28metaG_3_FD_92763 | JGI IMG/M metagenome (GOLD analysis project Ga0123353, IMG submission 92763) | Labiotermes labralis P3 segment gut microbial communities from Petit-Saut dam, French Guiana - Lab288 P3 | ecosystem: Host-associated > Arthropoda: Insects > Digestive system > Gut ... | reverse complement strand
TAAGGGGCCAAAAAACCACCTGAAACGGGTTCCCAGGTTTCTCCAGGGGTTTGTCGAATCCAATCCGTCGCCGTCAGAGGCCAGTTACCGAAGGTGCCGGGGAATTTTTGAGCATCCTGTTAACCCACGGCAAGCGTTGCTGTCAAAAAGCGTACCTCAAAGCCCGTGGCGCCCCTTACGAAGCTGATTATCCGACTGCCTACAGGAGGCTTATTCCAAAGGTTCAGGTATAAGCGAAAGCGCTTTGTGTTTATGGAAAGCGATGTGGGGGTGACGGAGATGATGGGGGCTGGAAGGGTGAGTTGTAATGACATAGACGTTGCTTTGGTGTTGTTGAAAGGACGCGCACCATATCGCATTGATGGCGAGTGAACAACGTAATATTTCACACTCTCGTATTTTTCCCAACACTATAAGTGACACAGGACTGATGCTGCTCACAATTTGCTGCAAGTGCTGGAAGAAAAGCTGCGCAAGGTTCAACGCACTACGCTGTCTATTTGCATCTGGCCGGAAAGGGTGCGGTATACCGGGCATTTTTCGGCGATTTCGAGCATCCGCGTGCGAAGCTCGTTGCTCAGTTCGCCTTCGAGCGTGATTTCGCGTTCGATACGGTCGACAGGTTGCCCATCGGTCTCGATTTTTTCGTGACGCAACGCGACGCTGATTTTGGTCAGCGGTAGCGCCTTGCGTTCGGCGTACATCCGCAGGGTTATCGAAGTACAGGCACCGAGCGCGGCGAGCAGGAAATCGTAAGGGGCCGGCCCCGCATCGCCGCCGCCCATATCGGCGGGTTCGTCGGCAAGCAACTCGTGCGCGCCAACCCGGATCGTCTGTTGATAGCGGCCCTGGCCGTTTTCTTCGACAGTGATTGTGGATGCGTTCATGGCAGACCTCCCTAAACGTTGAATAAAAAGTTCATCACGTCCCCGTTCTTCACCACGTAATCCTTGCCTTCGGCGCGCATTTTGCCCGCTTCTTTCGCGCCCGCTTCGCCCTTGTAGTGAATGTAATCCTCGAAGGCGATGGTTTGGGCACGGATGAAGCCGCGCTCGAAATCGGTGTGGATGACACCTGCGGCCTGGGGGGCCGTGTCGCCGACATGGATGGTCCAGGCGCGCACTTCCTTTGGCCCTGCAGTAAAGAAGGTTTGCAGGCCGAGGAGTTTGTAGCCGGCACGGATGAGACGATCCAGGCCGGGTTCGTGAAGGCCCATGGATTCGAGAAAGTCTGCCTTGTCCGCATCGTCGAGGTCGGCAATCTCTGCTTCGATGGCGGCGCATAGGGCGACGACTTCTGCGCCTTCAGCCGCCGCACGTTGTTGCACGGCGTCGAGATGGGGGTTGTCGATGAATCCGTCCTCGGCCACGTTGGCGGCATAGAGCACGGGTTTTTCGGTGATGAGGCACAGTGGCTTGATGAGGATGCGTTCTTCCTTGGTGAGCGCCAGGGTACGCACCGCGCCGCCGGCATCGAGTTGGGCAAGGCATTTTTCCAGTACGGCAAGCATTGCCTTGGCTTCTTTGTCGCCCGCTCCGGCAGGGCGTTTGGCGCGTGCGATGGCTTTGTCGACGGTAGACAGGTCGGCCAGCGCGAGTTCGGTGTCGATGATCTCGATGTCCCGCACGGGGTCGATGCTGCCGGAAACGTGCACGATGTTGTCGTCGGCAAAGCAACGGACGACGTGCACGATGGCGTCAGTTTCGCGGATGTTGGCGAGGAACTGGTTGCCCAGCCCTTCCCCTTTGGAAGCGCCTGCAACGAGTCCCGCGATGTCGACGAATTCGACGATGGCGGGCAGGGTTTTTTGCGGTTTGGCGATGTTGGCCAGTTGCTGGAGCCGTGCGTCGGGCACTTCGACGATGCCGACGTTGGGTTCGATCGTACAGAACGGATAGTTGGCTGCTTCGATGCCTGCCTTGGTGAGGGCGTTGAAAAGGGTGGATTTTCCAACGTTGGGCAGGCCAACGATGCCGCATTTGAGACTCATGGGGTTTCCTTGTCTGCAGGGCCGGATGGTGTTTCCGGTAGCGGTTTCAGCGGTTTTGGCGGTTTAGGGCGGGTATTCAGGCGCTGCACGGCTTTTTCCCAGTCGCCGTTTGCCAGCAGGGGCCAGGCAGCCAATGCGCGGTCGATGGCTTCGAGAATGGAAACCCGTTCTTCCTGTCGCGGGGGCTTGAGTACGTAGTTGGTGACTTCGTCGCGGTCGCCGGGATGGCCGATGCCGATGCGCAACCGCCAGTAATCCGGTACGCCGAGGTGGGCGGTGGTGTCCTTGAGGCCGTTGTGTCCGCCGGAGCCGCCACCGAGTTTAAGCCGCATTTGCCCAGGGGGGAGGTCGAGGTCGTCGTGGATGACGAGGATTTCGTCCGGGAGGATGCGGTAGAAACGGGCTAGCGCGACAACGGACTGCCCGGAGCGGTTCATGTAGGTTTGTGGCATGAGCAGCCACAGCGGAGGGCGGGATCCTTCGCGCACCGAGGCGACAAAGCCGTGGAAGCGGGACTCAAACGAAAAATGTGCGCCCAGGTCACAGGCCAGGCCCTCGCAAAACCAAAACCCGGCGTTGTGCCGGGTTTTGGCATATCCAGCGCCAGGGTTGCCGAGGCCGACAATGAGCCGGGGGACAGTGGCCGCCGCCGTCATCGTGTGCCTCGGTAATGCGGCCTCAAGCTACAGGCTCGGAACCGTCCTGTTCGACGGCTTCGACGTCCGCGTGGAGACGGCTCTGTTGCGCGCTGACGACCACGGGGTCGGCATCGGTGTGGTGTGCAAGTTCAACACCCTTGGGAAGTTTCAGGTGCGAGACGTGCAGCGATTGGCCGGGTTCGAAATTGGCGAGGTCGACGGCGATGAATTCGGGCAAATCCTTGGGCAGGCACTTGACATCGAGTTCGGTCATGACCTGGGCGATGAGGCAGCCGCCAAGTTTGACCGCCGGGCTGGTTTCGCCGTTGATGAAGTGCAGCGGAACCTTCATGTGAAGGATCTGTGCGGTATCGATGCGCTGAAAGTCGAGGTGCAGCACCTGCGGTTTGTATGGATGCCACTGTGTGTCACGCAGGATCACGGTTTCTTTGACCTCATCGACTTCTGCCGTGAGAAGCGTGGAGTGGAAGGCTTCTTTTTTGAGCAGGTAAAAGATGTCATTATGACTCATGACGATGGGCGTAGCTTCTTTGCCGCCCCCATAGATGATGCCAGGTAGTTGCCCTGCGCGACGCAGGCGGCGGCTCGCACTCGATCCCTGCTGTTCGCGACGGGTGGCCTTGAAGGTAATGCTCATGTTTTATGGCTCCTGTAAAAACCCCGCCCGCGACCAGGCAGGGATGAAAAAAATGTTCATCCTTCGGCAAAGAGGGAGGAAACGGACTCCTCATTGCTGATGCGCAACATGGTGTCGGCAAGGATGGTAGCGACTGGAACCTGGCGGATGAGCGGGCAGGCAAGCACGTCATCACGCAGGGCAATAGTGTCCGTCACTACGAGGCCATCGAGCGAGGATTCGTTTATGCGCTCGACCGCGTTGCCGGAAAGTACCGCATGGGTGCAGTAAGCGAACACCTGGCGCGCGCTGTGTTGCTTGAGGGCATCTGCAGCATTGCACAGGGTTCCTGCGGTGTCGACGATGTCATCCATGATGACGCAGGTGCGGTCTTCGACTTCGCCGATGACGTTCATGACTTCGGTCACGTTGGACTTGGGGCGGCGTTTGTCGATGATCGCCATGTCACACTCCAACCGCTTGGCGAAGGCGCGGGCGCGCAGCACGCCGCCGACATCGGGAGAGACGACCAGCAAGTTTTCGTAATTTTTTTGCTTGAGGTCGGCAAGCAGCGCCGGGGAGGCGTAGACGTTGTCGACCGGGATGTCGAAAAAACCCTGTATCTGGTCGGCGTGCAAATCCATCGTCAGCAGGCGGTTGACGCCTGCGGCCTGGAGCATATTGGCCACGAGCTTGGCGGTAATCGGAACCCGCGCACCGCGCGGGCGGCGATCCTGCCGCGCATAGCCAAAGTATGGAATGGCAGCAGTAATACGGCGGGCCGAGGCACGTTTGAAGGCATCGGCCATCACCAGCAGTTCCATCAGGTTTTCATTGGTGGGCGCACAGGTTGGTTGCAGGATGAAGACGTCTTCGCCGCGCACGTTCACGTGCAGTTCGACCCGTACTTCACCATCGGAGAAGCGATCCACTGTTGCCGCGCCGAGCGTGATGCCCAGGCGGCGGGCGACATCTGTCGCGAGATTGGGGTTAGCGTTACCGGTAAAGACCATCAGGTTGCCGGATGGCATGGCTGCTGCTCCAATGGTAATTCAGCGCAATTGAACTGCGCTGTCAAAAAGCGCCACGGGCAGGCCCTTGGGGGCCTGCCCGTCGTGACAGGGCTGGGGAGGAAGGACTTGAACCCTCGAATGCCGGAATCAAAATCCGGTGCCTTAACCAACTTGGCGACTCCCCATTTAAAAACCGTTTACGTTTCCAAACCGTGCATCGGATGCCGTGCCAGACCCGCTGCTTGCCATGCTTGCCAGCGTGCCGGACATTGCCGAACGATTTGCGCCGCATGTTCGGGCGAATCAATAGAGGCAAAAATACATGCGCCCGAACCTGTCATCCGCGCCGGGGCAAACTGCCCAAGCCATGAAAGCGCTTCCGCCACTTCGGGGAAGAGCTTACAGGCAACCGGCTGTAAATCGTTGCAGGTACGCTCAAACGTAAAGCTGTTTATTTTAATCGGGGGCGTGTTTCGCGTCAAGTCTGACGAAGCGAAGATCTGCACAGTTGGCACACTGGCGCCGGGGGCAATCACGACATAGCAGGCCGGGGGCAACGTGACCGGTTGCAGGTTTTCACCGATGCCTTCAGCAAAAGCGTCGCGCCCGAAAAGGAAGAAAGGTACGTCTGCGCCCAGTTTGAGGCCGATTTCACACAATCGGACTAAGCCGAGCCGCGTACTCCAGAGATGGTTGAGCGCCATCAGGGTGGTGGCGGCATCCGAACTGCCGCCACCAAGCCCGCCGCCCAAAGGCAGACGTTTATGTACGGCGATGTCGGCGCCAAGCGGGCAGCCAGTGGCCTGCTGTAAGGCACGCGCCGCGCGCACACAGAGATCGGTTTCTTCCGGCACATCGGCAACGGCGTTCGTGCGGCGAATTTCACTATCTTCCCGCACGGCGAAATCGAGTGTATCTCCCCAGTCGAGCAGGCGTAACACGGTTTGCAGCAGGTGATAGCCATCGGTACGCCGCCCGGTGACATGCAGGAAAAGGTTGAGTTTGGCCGGGGCCGGGCAACCTTTCAGCCAGCCGGGTGAAGGCGAAACCGGCGGCGTCATTCTGGGAGAGAGCGTCATGGCGCCTCCCAACGGTCAACAACCAGCCGCAGGCGGAATTCTCCACGGGAAATGTCGACGAGGCGCGGTATGGCTTCGGGGGACTCGTCCCGGTAGTCGAGGTAGTCGATGATCCAACCCTTGTCGATGAGCCGCGCGGGACGGCCCCGTGCATCGCGCGTGCGCACTTCGGCATCACCAGGTGGCGCGGCCTGCACCCAGGCAGCCAGGCGCTCAGGCGGCAAACCGGCCTCGACTGCGCCGGGGAGCAATATCGGAATGAGGTCGGCGACTTGCGGAGCGTACCGGCGCTCGCCGTTGGCAAACAAAACCTCCGCGCCATCCGGGCCGGAGTCGATTTGGGCCACGATTTGCCCGAGCGGGCTGGAAACTGTCCAGCGATCTGTTTCGGTGCGACGTTCCCATTCCAGCCGCCCCGATACGGACTGCTTGCCATCGCTGGCGGAAAGGCGGCCCGAAAGCGAAAAGGCATCGAACGTCTGCCGCGCTACAGGATCAGGCGGCGGCGCGGCAGGATTGAAGGCGCAGGCTGTCGAGAGAATGCCAACAGTGAGGATTGCCACCCGGACGCGAAGAGCGCAGGTGGGGTCAAGCCTGAATCGAAGCAACGGAGAGATCAATGTTTCTTACCCGAAGTTTTCTTCCCAGGGGCTTTTTTACTGGGAGCGGGGTACAGGCGGTGGATCGTTTTTTTCAAAGTCTCGTTACCGGGATGCGCCGCTTGCGCGCCGTCAAGGATGCGACGGGCTTCATCGTTACGATCCAACCGCCACAGCACTTCACCGAGATGAGCGGCGATTTCGGGGTCGGAACGGATGGTATGGGCTTGTTCGATCCATTTCAGCGCGCCGGGGAAGTCGCCGCGTTTGAAGCGCACCCAACCCATGCTGTCGAGGATGTACGGATCCTTGGGAAGAATTTCCAGAGCGCGGGCGATCAACTCCTCGGCTTCTTCCAGACGCAGGCCACGATCAGTTAAGGAGTAACCAAGCGCGTTGTAGGCGTGCGCATGTTCGGGAGCCAGGGCAATAAGCTTGCGCAACCGTCCTTCCATGCTCTCGTACATGCCGATGCGTTCGGCAAGCATGGCGGACTCATAGAGCAGGTCATTGTCGTCGGGATGTTCGCGCAGGGCATTCTCGATGAGATCAAACGCCTGCCGGACACGGCCTCCTTCCATGAGCAGTTGGGATTCGGCGAGCAGGTAGCGGCGCTGAATGTCGGGATTCGGGGCCTCGCGCAAGAGTTTGCGCGCCTGATCGAGACGGCCTTCCTTTGCCAGGCTCCGGGCGCTGTAGATGCGCGCTTCAGCGGTATATCCACCAGGACTCACGGCATCGAACCATTTTCGTGCGGCGGCGTTTTCGTCCCGTTCCATGGCGATCTTTCCGAGTTGAAGCCGGATGATGTCTGCTTGCGGATGGCCAGAAGCCAGAACCTTTTTCAATAGCGATTCGGCGGCGGGATCATTGAGCTCGACGGAAATCATGGCAACGGCATAGAGCAGGTCGCGGTCATCAGGTGTGGCGGCAAGCTGAGTATTGAACTCGTCGCGCGCTTCGGCGAGTTTGTTGGCGGCAACCAGGCTACGGGCATAGGCAATCCGAAGTTCACGGTTTCCTGGTTCGCGTTCCAGCGCAGCTTTGAGCATCACATTGGCCTGATCCGCCGCGCCGGCTTCGACCAGAAGATGGGTCTTGAGCATCAGCGCCGGCAGCCAGTCGGGACGCAGTTCAAGAGCACGGTCGAGCGCTCCCGTCGCCTCCATCGAGCGTTTGGCGACCATAGCCGCCTGGGCGCGTGCGAAATGGGCTTCGGGGTACGTGAGATAAGGTTCGGTTACGCGATAAATGAGACTCCGTGTCACATCCTTGTTTTCGGCTCTCGAAAGGATGCGGTTGAGTCCTAACAGGTTGGGGGCGAGTTTTTCGGGATTCTGGGCCAGGCCTTGCGCCAGGGCATCCCGGAGTTTGTTGAGGGAAGGGCTGTAGCCGCGTTCGACATAGTCCAGGAAGTGGCGCGCTTCTTTTGAATTAGGGGCGATTTCGATCCACAGCCGCGCGGCTTCGGTGATGAGTTTGTTATCTTTCGAATGAGAGGCGATGTACGCGGCGCGATGCGCGATGCGTGGGTCGCTTGTTTTGCGTGCGAGTGCAATATAGGTTTGCGCCGATTCCCGAAAATGACCACGTGAGGCAGCAATTTCAGCAAGCAGAAAATCCTGGAGCGTTTCTGCACTCAATTCTTGCGCAGGGAATTCGCCCGGACTTTCAATGGCGGGAGCATCGGCGGCATCAGCGTCGGATATGTCGAACTCGTCATTAGCATCGTCATCATCTTCATCTCCGTCCGGATTGTCTGCGTTGATGTCGGTGTTCGTGTTAAATTCGATCAACTCATCGGGATCTTCCGCAAAGGCAGACGAAACAGGCAGACAAAACGCCAGGGTGATTCCAAAAAGAATGATGATGCGTGCAAGCGGGTGCTTCATGGCAGGCAATCCAGCGGGTGGTTACTGAAAAAAGTTGGACGTCGTTTATAGCGAAGCCAATACATGAAAAGTCCAACATGTTATGGTATGTTTTTTGATGGGGTAACGGCAAGTGCAGAGAAAACGAAGGGTCACGGACATCATCGGTTCCGGACGGATGGATCTGGAACCGCCTTGGCCGAAAAGCCGGGGATTCCACGATATGATCAAAAGAGAACTTTTGGGATTTTGTCGCACACCTCGATTCACCCTACCACTCATCGCGGGAATCGAGGCCCGACATATGCCATACGATAGCGTTAAGGATGGTCTGAACAAGTCGCCGCGCCGTGTGCATCTGCGGAGTCGGGCGGTCTGCGGCGTTGCAAACCACAGCCATAGCGACGGCTATGGCTGTGGTTTGCGCCTTGCATCCCATCCCGATCCGCAGCGCACACTTACCGCTCGACTTATTCAGACCATCCGTAATTTGTGCTAATCCCGTATATTGCAATCACGTTATACTTGAATATTCGGAAATGCCGGGTGACGGACGAACTGACATGACTCTGGCCGAAAAGTTTTCAGCTTATAGTCGTTGGCGCAACGAGACAATCGATGCTGTGCTGAGATTACGTAACTGGTTGAACAACAACGACGTCTGCGATGCTCAAGCCGATCAGCGCCTGCAATACCTGATCGAACGCCTGCGCGCCGATAAGTTGACGGTCGCGTTCGTTGCCGAGTTTTCGCGCGGCAAATCCGAATTGATTAACGCGATTTTTTTCGCTGAACACGGTGGACGCATCCTGCCTTCGAGCGCCGGACGTACGACGATGTGCCCCACGGAATTGCAATGGACACCGGATTCCACGCCGGAATTGCGCCTGCTGCCAATCGAAACGCGCGTCCGCGCAGAGCCGGTGAGCGAACTCAAGCTGCTGCCGGAATGTTGGGTGGTGGAACCGCTTGACACCGGATCGCCCGCCAAGCTCCAGGCTACATTGGCACGAGTAGGCGACGTAAACAGGGTGACGGAAGAACAAGCGCAGGATCTGGGCTTCAAGATCGACCCGAGTGGCGAAGCGGGACTCAAACCCGGGGCCGACAATCTGGTCGAAGTGCCAAAATGGCGCCATGCTGTGATCCAGTTTCCGCACCCGCTGCTTGAACAGGGGCTGGTGGTGCTCGACACGCCAGGGCTCAACGCAATCGGTGCAGAGCCTGAACTGACGCTTTCGTTGCTGCCAAATGCCCACGCCGTGCTGTTCATCCTCGCCGCCGATACAGGCGTCACTCTGAGCGACATGACGGTATGGCGTGATTTCGTCAGCACCGGCGCACGGGAAAAGGGGCGCCTGGTCGTTCTCAACAAGATCGATGGACTCTGGGACGGCCTGCGCGACGAAGCCAGCATCAATGCTGAACTCGAACGGCAGGTGAAGTCGGTCAGTGAAACACTCGAAATCAGCGCGGGTTCGGTTTTCCCGGTTTCGGCGCAAAAAGGACTGGTAGCCCGCGTCAACCAAGACAAGAACCTGTTCGGGAAAAGCCGTCTGGCTGCCCTGGAACGGGTACTGTCAGAAGATTTGCTCCCTTCCAAGCAGGAAATCATCCGCGACAACACCCTGGGAGAAACCCGCGACCTGATCCATCAGGCCGAAGTGCTGCTGCAGGCACGGCTCACCGGGGTAAAAGGACAACTTCAGGAGCTGGACAGCCTGCACGGCAAGAATCGCGGCGTCGTCGAATACATGATGTACAAAATCCGCGTCGAGAAGGACGAATTCGAGCAGGGCCTCAAAAAATACTACGCCGTACGCTCGGTCTTCACTGGACTCTCCAACCAGTTGCTTTCGCACCTGGGGATGGACACCCTACGCACCGAAACCCGCAAGACGCGCGACACAATGCTTGAATCGCGCTTTTCGCTGGGATTGCGCGAAGCGATGAAGGATTTCTTCCAGCGCATGCGCACCCATCTCAGCAAGGCCGAGGCGGACATCTCTGAGATCTATCGGATGCTCGACGCCATGTACAAACGTTTCAGCGTTGAACACGGACTCAGGCTCACCCCGCCGGAAAAATTCTCGATGCGCCGTTGCGAGGCGGAACTTAACCATCTGGAAAGCGTTTGCCATCGCCATCTTGGCTCCCCTCTGATGCTGGTAACGACTGAGAAACGCGTTCTGATGAAGAAGTTTTTCGAGACGGCTGCGGTTCAGGTGCATCGCATTTTCGAATCCGTCAACCGCGATGTCGACCAATGGCTGCGGGCAGTAATGGCTCCACTCGAAATCCAGGTACGGGAATACCAGTTGCAACTCAAACGCCGGTTGGAGAGCGTCCGGCGCATCCATCAGGCGACAGATACCCTCGAAAACCGGGTCGAAGAATTAAAACAGACCGAAATATCAACCGAAACGCTGATCAGGGAACTCACAGAGTTGCAGGGCGGCATCCGGTGTGCCCTGGATTCTGCGGTGGTCATAACCGAAGAGAACGTCTCGCTTCTGGCTGCCCTGGCTTAAGGCTTGAGGCGAGGGAAATCTCCCTTGTTCTCACATTCTCCTGATGCACCTCTCCCGCCTCAAGGGTAGAATCCGCTCCGCGCGTTCCGTTTCCCTCACTCGCGGAACCGCCCGGCAGCTTTAATCGCTTCCGGCCACACTCACCCACTGATCAGCCTTGCGCGATGACTCCGGAAGAAGATACGCACGCCAACGAGCAGTTTCACGCTGACGAAGGCGTTGGCATACACCCCGACGAACTCCAGCAACACTTGCACAGGGTGCAATTGGTGCTGGCGCATTCGCACGCGCTGGAAGAAAGCATCGGGGCGGCTGATCACGATTTCGAAACGCCCCACCCCGTCCTCCCCACGCCGGAACACGCCGCCGAACTACAGGCACAGCTCGACGCACTGCACCCGGCAGATATCGCCTACATCCTCGAAGCCCTGCCGCTCGAAGAACGGTGCTACGTCTGGAACCTGGTCAAGGCGGATCGTGACGGCGAAATCCTGCTCGAAGTCTCCGATGCCGTCCGCGAATCCCTGATCGAGGTCATGGATCCGCACGAGTTGAAAGCGGCTGCCGAAACGCTGGACGCAGACGAACTCGCCGACCTCGTACCCGACCTGCCCCCGGAAGTCATCGAGGACGTTTTCAAGTCGCTTTCCAGCGACGAGCGCGAGCAACTGCGCGCAGCGATGTCCTACGACGAGGGTTCGGTCGGCGCGCTGATGGATTTCGACCTCGTGACGGTACGGGAGGACGTAAAACTGGAAGTGGTGCTGCGCTACCTGCGCCTCTTCGACGAATTGCCGGATCATACCGACAAACTTTTCGTGATCGACCGTGAGGAACACCTAGTCGGCATCCTCACCGTGGAGGCGCTGCTCATCAGCGACCCGGACAAGAAAGTCTCGGAGGTGATGCAGCACGAGCCGAAAGTCAGTTTTTCGCCGAATGACGACGCCAGCGACGCGGCGCAGGCATTCGAGCGCTACGACCTCGTTTCCGCGCCGGTGGTGGATCGCTCCACCAAGCTCATCGGGCGGCTCACCGTGGCCGACATGGTCGACTTCATCCGCCAGGAATCCGAAGCTGAGATTCTCAACCAAGCCGGCTTGCGCGAGGAAGAAGACGTTTTCGCCTCGGTGTGGGACTCGGTGAAAAACCGCTGGTCCTGGCTGGCAATCAATCTGGTGACGGCATTCATTGCCTCCAGGGTCATCGGCGCTTTCGAGGGTTCAATCGAAAAACTCGTGGCGCTGGCGGCGTTGATGCCTATCGTTGCAGGCATTGGCGGCAACTCGGGCAACCAGACCATCACGATGATCGTGCGCGCCATTGCCGTCGGCCAGATCGAACAGGGCGCAATGAAGCGGCTGATAAAGAAAGAACTCGGTGTTGCCCTTTTCAATGGCGTCGTCTGGGGGGGGCTGCTCGGCGTACTGGCCTGGTGGCTCTACAACAGCATTTCGCTCGGCCTGGTAATGACCTCCGCAATGACGCTCAACCTGTTGCTCGCTGCCAGCGCCGGAGTCCTGATCCCGATGTTGCGCCAACGGCTCGGTACCGACCCGGCCATCGGCAGTTCCGTGATGATTACCGCGCTCACCGATTCGGGAGGATTTTTCATTTTCCTCGGGATGGCAACGCTGTTCCTGCTATAAAGACGTGATGAGACCCACGCTTCCCACGCTCTTCCTGGCGTTCCTCCTGCTTGTCCCCTTCCCCGCCAACACGGCAAATGAAGCCTCCGATGAAGCGCGTATCCGGGAACTGGAGACCGAAATAATGCGGCGCAAGCAGGCTTACCAACAACAGCAGGCCCTGCGGCGCAAACAGATCGCGGGAACCATCACAGAGCCACGGTTTGAAAAGTACCTGGCGGGATTCCGGCGCAAAATCGCGTGCAGCGCCTCGCTGCATTACCCCAAGGCGGCGCGTGGAAAAGTATATGGGGAAATGATCGTCACAATTTCCATTCTCGCCGATGGCTCGTTTGAAAAAGCCCGTGTCGACCAGAGTTCAGGCCACAAGGTGCTCGACGATGGCGTCATCGACATTGCCCGACGGGCCGCTCCCTTCGAGCCTTTCCCACCGGAAATCCGCCGCGACACGGACGCGCTGGACATCACGCGCACCTGGACGTTTACCTACACGGAAGAAACGGCAGCGGACGACCCGTGCCCCTGAACTCCGCTGCAGGGCTTCACCCCAGGCTGGCGAACACTTCCCGCGCTGCGGCTATCGTGGCGCCGATCTCGGCCTCGCCATGCGCGGAGGACACGAAACCGGCCTCGAAGGCCGAAGGCGCAAAGTAGTACCCCTTCTCCAGCATGGCATGGAAAAAACGGTTGAAACGTTCTCGATCCATCGCCATGACGTCGTTGAACGTTTCCGGCGTGCGCGCGCTGAAATAAAGCCCGAACATGCCGCCCACGGCATCGGCTGAAAAAATGGCCCCGGCAGCGCATGCGGCATCGGCAAGCCCTTCCGTGAGTTGGCGCGCACGCGCGGCCAACGCCTCATAAAAACCCGGAGCACGGGTCAGTTTGAGCGAAGCCAGCCCGGCGGCCACCGCCACCGGGCTGCCGGAAAGGGTACCCGCCTGATAGACAGGGCCAAGCGGGGCAACTTCCTCCATGATGTCACGCCGCCCGCCGAAAGCGCCCACCGGCATACCGCCGCCGATGACTTTGCCCAGGGTGGTGAGGTCAGCAGAGATGCCGAACAGCCCCTGCGCCCCTTGCGGACCAACGCGGAAACCTGTCATTACTTCATCAAAAATCAGCACCGTTTCATATTGCGTGCACAGGCGGCGCAACCCTTCCAGGAAACCAGGGCGGGGGCGCACCAGGTTCATGTTGCCCGCCACGGGTTCGACGATCACGGCGGCAATCTCCCCGCCACGCGCCTTGAAAGCAGCCTCGACCCCGTCGAGGTCGTTGTAATCGAGCACGATGGTATGGCGGGCAAAATCCGCTGGAACACCTGCCGAAGACGGGTTGCCGAAGGTCAGCATGCCGGAACCGGCCTTGACCAGCAGGCTGTCGGCGTGACCGTGATAACAACCCTCAAATTTGACGATGCCTTCGCGCCCGGTATAGCCGCGCGCCAGCCGGATCGCGCTCATCGTTGCCTCAGTCCCGGAATTGACGAGCCGCACCATTTCAAGCGAAGGCAACAATGCGCATAACAGTTCGGCCATTTCGATCTCGGCTGCCGTCGGCGCCCCGAAAGAAAGCCCCTTCGCCGCTGCCGTACGTACCGCCTCGACAATTTCCGGATGGGCATGCCCGGTAATCGCCGGACCCCATGAACCGACGTAATCGATATAGGCCCGGCCTTCGGCATCCCACACCTGCGCCCCTTCGGCACGCTCGATGAAACACGGCACGCCACCCACCGAACGGAAGGCGCGCACGGGCGAGTTGACCCCGCCGGGAATACGTTTTTGTGCTTGGCTGAAAAGGGCTTCGTTACGGTTGTTCATGGCGTACTTTCCGGCAAGATGGACAAGGCGGGATTCTCGCCCGCATCGACGTGCTGCTGCAAGCCGTCCTCATTTTTATGCCAGCATCCGATAAGCTGCCGCCCGTGCACCCGGATCAGTAGCGCCGAACACATCGGAGACGACCGCCACAAGATCGGCCCCAGCCTCGAAGAGCATGCCCGCGTTGTCGAGGGTAATGCCTCCGATAGCCGCAACTGCCACGTTCGGCTTCAATTCGCGCCGTGCCCGCGTGAGCAACTCGAACGGCACGCACGGCGCTTCCGGCTTAGTGGCCGAAGCGAACATTGCGCCAAAAGCGACGTAATCGGCCCCCGCCTCCATGCCCGCCACTGCCCTCCCCCACTCACCGTAACACGACACCCCGACAATACGCCCCGGCCCAAGCGCATCCAGCACCCGTCGGGCAAGGGCCGCGTCACCGTCGCCGCGCCCGAGGTGGACGCCATCGGCAGCAAGCTCAGCAGCCAGTTCCAGGTCGTCGTTGATGATGAGCGGCGTTGCAGCAGCACGACACAACGCAAGCAACTGCAACGCCTGTTCGCGACGTAGCGCCGGACAGGCGGACTTGTTGCGGTATTGCAGCAATACCGGGCAACCGGCGAGGACACGGGCACTTATCTCCAGCAAACGCGTGGTATCGGATTCATCCGGCGTAATCGCATAAAGCCCCCGCCACGAAAACCTTCTGGTTTTATTCATTCTTTTCCTTTTTGAGCCGCCCCGGCCTAAAGGCCGGAAATTGCTCCGATATACTCCTTCCGTCACGCCTTCAGCATGCCGCCTCCCTCAAGAAAGGGAGGCTATTTATGGGAGCCTTCGAGCCCGTAAATCGATTGCATCGCTTACCCCGTCACGAATGACAGGAATTACGCTGACACGTATTCATTCATTTTGTCTAGTAAAGAATATGCCGACTGTCTTGTTTTGCCTACACTTCCTTTTTGAAGGCGCCGAAAGCTTTTTTACGCTTGTTCTAGGAATTTCTGCCTTTATTGAAACATGTGTTTTGCGGTATGCTTGCCGATGGTTGTAATAAGGTTATGGTTATGGGACGGATGCCACATTCCCGGGGGCACGGTGCATGGATTTGAGCGGACTCAAGGTGATGATAATCGACGATAGCAACACTATTCGTCGTAGCGCCGAGATTTTTCTCAGCCAGGCGGGTTGCCAGGTTCTGCTGGCTGAGGACGGTTTCGACGCGCTGGCGAAAATAACGGATCATCATCCGGACGTTATTTTCGTCGATATCATGATGCCGCGCCTCGATGGCTACCAGACTTGCGCACTCATCAAAAAAAACCCAAAACTGGCGGCAACGCCGGTCATCATGCTGTCTTCAAAGGACGGGCTTTTTGACCGTGCGCGTGGTCGCATGGTAGGCTCCGATGAGTACCTCACCAAACCTTTCACGAAAGACAGCCTCATCAGAGCGGTTACAGAACATAGTGGCGCCCGCCTGCGCTGACCGATCTACGATACCCATGGGGAAAACAATGACCATCAAAAAAGTACTCGTAGTAGATGATTCACCCACTGAGCGGCTGGCATTGTCCGAAGTTCTCGTTCGCAACGGCTACGAGGTTGTCACCGCTGAAAGCGGCCAGGAGGCCATCAATAAAAGCTGCAGCGAGTTGCCCGACCTGATCCTGATGGATGTCGTCATGCCCGGCATGAATGGTTATCAGGCCACGCGCACGATTTCGCGCGGGGAAACCACACGTGGCATCCCGATCATCATGTGCACCAGCAAGGGACTTGAAACCGACAAGATATGGGGCATGCGTCAGGGCGCATATGACTATATCGTCAAGCCTCTCAACTTTACCGTCTTGCTTGAGCGTATCAAAAGTATCGGGTAAATCAACGTTATGTCCAAAAGGATCAGCCTACGCGAGTTTCAGGAAAACCTCACACGCCGCCTGGCAGAAGCAAATAGCGGAGGACGCAGAGGCTTGCTCGGAATAAGGGCGGGTTATGAACATTGGCTTCTCAGCCTGCCAGAATCCGGCGAAATCGTCGCCCCACCCGCTCTGGTTCCGGTTCCGCTTACACATGAGTGGTATCGCGGCTTGGTCAATGTACGGGGGGTCTTATACAGTGTCGTCGATTTATCGCGTTTCCACGACGGCCCGACGATCACCTCACCTGCCCCTGCCGTGCGCCTGCTGCTCGTTGGCGCACGGCAGGGCGTACATAGCGCCATCCTGGTTTCGCGCGTATTGGGACTGCGCAATGAAGAAGATTTTGAGCCAGATACTGAAATGGATGACCCACGTCCATGGGTTATCGCCCGGTTTCGGGACACACAAGACAATCTCTGGTTGCGATTGGACGTTTCGCAACTTTTATCCAACAGCATTTTTCTCGACGTCGGCGTCAATTAGGGCAAGGACACTACCTTTCCAATAGAATTCAATTTTCTCCGATTTTTTTACCAAGACCACTACTGGCGGTCAACAACCGCAGTGGAGCAAGGCAAATGGCATTCAAGCTTTTTTCAAACAATCCGCCCGCGTACCCTTCAGACGCAACCCTCATGGAAGGCAGAGAGGTTGCCATACGGTCGTCGACCGCTGAACGAATTTATGCAGCCTCCGGAATAAAACCTGCGAGTTCCACGCGGGTTCCCTTCCTGGCCGGGTTATTTATCGTACTGAGTTTGGCGACAGCCGCTTTGATGTTCTTCCAGACTTGGCACATCAGCGAGGTGATTCACCAGGTCGCCGTGTCAGGCGAACTGCAGGCCCTCTCACAGAAAATCGCCAAAGCCGGGCGGCTGGCGCTACAGGGGAAGCCTGAAGCCTTTGAAGAGCTGAAAGATGGGCGCGAGAAATTCAACGCATTGCTCAACGCGCTGAGCCAGGGGGGGGCCACCCCTGACAACCAGAAACTGCCGACGCCGACCATCGAGCAGCCGCAGCTTACCAATATCAGCCGCATCTGGCAGGAAATGGAGAAAGATATCCAACTGATCATTGACAACCGGAACGAACTACTCCGGTTCACCGGCGAAACCCGAACCGACCCTGCGGGCATCATGCTTCAACTGGCTCGCCAGACAGGTGCGCTCGAGACGCTTGGTGGCAATTCGGAAACCGTCCGCGAGTGGATGGGCGACACCAACTCTGATCTTGGGAAAATCATCCGGGTTCTGGCGGCCAGCGATACCCTGTCCAGCCAATCGTTAACCATTTTCCAGGAATTCGATAGCTTGAGCAAAACCTTTGCCCAGAATGCGGACTTCACCGGCACGCTCTTACGGCTGATCGCGGTTTGTGCGTTTGCCGCCCTGATCGTGCTGATCATCACCACCAAGGTGTACCGAACCGAGGTCAACACCCGTCAGGCCAGCATTGACCGGCAGCGCCGACTCTCCGAAGAAGAACGCAACCACACCCAGGCGGCGATTCTGCGGCTGATGAATGAAATGGGCGACCTCGCTGACGGTGACCTCACTATCCGCACCACAGTCTCGGAAGACATCACCGGGGCCATCGCAGATTCGGTGAACTACACCATCGAAGAACTGGCAGCACTGGTAAGCCGGATCAACGACGCCGCCGGACGTGTAACAACCGCTACCCAGGCCGCCCAGCACACCTCCGCCGAACTGCTTAACGCGACTGAACGCCAGTCGCACCAGATTGAGGATGCCGGCGCAACCGTGCAAAACATGGCGCAACAGATGATTACTGCATCCGAACGGGCGCTGCATACCGCCCAGGTAGCCCGCCGCTCACTGGAATCTGCACGCAAAGGGGCCGATTCGGTGGAAAACACGATTCGCGGCATGAATGCGATCCGCGAAAAAATTCAGGAAACTTCCAAACGCATCAAACGCCTGGGCGAATCCTCACAGGAAATCGGCGAAATCGTGGAATTGATTTCCGACATTACCGAACAAACCAACGTACTAGCCCTGAACGCCGCCATCCAGGCGGCCTCCGCCGGTGATGCCGGACGCGGCTTTACCGTGGTTGCGGAAGAAGTGCAGCGGCTGGCGGAACGCTCGGCTGAGGCGACCAAACAAATCGCGGCTATTGTAAAGACCATTCAGACCGACACCCAGGATGCCGTCGGCGCAATGGAAAACGCCACACGGGACGTGGTAGAAGGCGCACGCCTGTCCGACGCAGCCGGTCAGGCGCTAGCCGAAATGGGACAGGTGTCGATGGACGCAGCCCACCTGATCGAACAAATTTCCACCGATACGCAGTACCAGGCCGCCGAAGCTATTCGGGTAGCCGAATCAATGAAGGAGATACTTGGCATTACCGAACAAACGACTCACGGCACGAAGCAGACAGCGGAATCGGTTGGTCAACTTACTGACCTTGCAATCGAACTTAAGGGTTCGGTTTCCGGCTTCAAGGTATGAACGGGAAATAGCATAGGGCAGCCATGACGCACGCCAATGAACCGGATCTCGGCCCGCTCACCTGGGTCAAGAGCGAGATCGACCAGGCGCTGTTGCATGCGGTCGAAAGCCTCCAGGCAGCGCTCGGATCAGCAGATAGTTCCCACAAGATACAGTTCGCACAAAATCACCTGCACCAGGCCAACGGGGCCTTGTCTATCATCGGACTGGATGGACTGACGAAATTCGTCGCGGCCTTGGACTTGTTCCTCGCCGCACTTGTCCGAGGTGAATTGCCACTTGATGACCCACAAATCGCCCTTGGTCGCCGTGCGCTTGCCAGCATCGCCAACTATCTTGAGGAGTTGATTCACGGCGCTCCCGACCAGCCCCTGCGCCTGTTGCCGTTATACCGGGAACTCGTGCTTGCCCGCGGTGAAGCGGCTCCCTCGCCCGCCGACCTCTTCTTCCCTGACCTGAGTGTGCGCATCCCTTCGCGCGACGGAGCACAGAAGCTCGACGCGGAGCAACAGCAGCATCAATATCGATCCATGCGCACACGCTTCCAGCGCGGCCTGATCGACTGGCTGCGCCAGTCAGACGCTGGCGGTATCGATGCTATGCGCACGGCTCTGGCCGGACTCGAAATCGCCGAAGACAATCCAGGGATGCGCTCCCTGTGGTGGGCCGGGCAAGCATTCGTCGACGCGTTCTCCACCATGTCGGCTGATGAACAGCTTGGCACCAGACATCTGCTGACCCGGATCGAGTCTCAGTTGCACCGCCTCGGGGATGGCCCACAAGTCTTGCCCGAACGCCTGTTGCGCGAACTGCTCTACCACGTCGCCAGCCAGCCCGCCTCCACACCGATCCAGCAAGCGACGCGCCAGGCATGGCAACTCGACTCCCTGATTCCCGAAGAAGATGCAATTGTCAGTGACCTGCCCCTGGGGCCGTTGCTCCAGGAACTACACACGGAACTCACCCGCATCAAGGATAAATGGAACACCTTTGGCGAACAGGGCACGTCGGCGCTGTCCACATTCAACGCCCAGATCGAAGCTTTCACGAAATCCACCACTCCGCTCGGTCGTCCCGTTCTCTACCGGCTGCTTGGCGGCATGTGCCGTTTCATCGCCTGGTTGGACGCGAACCCGCAGCGTTACTCCGAACCTATCGCTCTCGAATTCGCCACTGCCCTCCTGCTAGCGGAAGTGGCCCTTGGTCGTGCACTTCCTGACCCCAGCTTCCAGACTCAGGCGGGCGAGGCGCTCTCCAGACTGGAGGCGCTTGCGCGCGGCGAAGAACTTGACGCGCAACCCAGCACGACCAGTGTCGAATCCGCACGCAAACAACAGGAAAAAGAAGCTATCGCGCAACTCTCACGCGAAATTCTTTCCAGCCTCGCTGCCATCGAACAAACCCTTGACGACTTTTTCCGTGACCACTCGAAACGCGCGCCGTTGCAAACCTTGCACGCGCCGCTGCACCAGATCGAGGGCGCATTGTCCCTGCTCAACGAGAACGATGCCATCTCCCTGATTCGGGAAGCCGGTGAAATCATCACCCGTCTGACCCCGGAAGATTCGCCTGTCGATGATGCCGAACTCACCGAACTCGCGCGACGTTTCTCGGCTCTGGGCTTCTTCGTTCAGTCGCTGCCATACAATCGCACATCTATTATCCAGTTCCTGAGTCCGCCCACCGTTTCTGTCAAACCAGAAATTTTCAGCATCGACCTGCCGGAACTGCCCGATATCCCTGCGATTCCGGCTACCGCAGAACCACAGACACCTTCCGGCCCGATCGACGGCGTCGAGACTTTCCCGACCTTCGTGATCGAAACCGAGGCAGATGCGCAAGATGTAGAGGCGCTGCTGGAACTGTCCGCAAAACCCGTTTCGCCACCAGTCGCCACCCACATTTCGTCGACCACACCTCAAGCAGACCTCGATGCCGAGTTGCTTGCCATCTTCATTGAAGAAGCACACGAAGTGCTGGAATCGGTGATCGAACATCTCGAACTGCTTCGCGCCTCACCCGACGCGCGCGACAATCTTACTGTCATCCGGCGCAGTTTTCATACCCTCAAAGGCAGTGGCCGCATGGTCGGCCTGACCGACCTGGGCGAAGCCGCCTGGGGACTGGAACAGACCCTCAACCGCTGGCTACAACTCGAATGGCAGATCACCCCGCCGCTGTTGGAACTGCTCTCCACTGCTCATGACGAGTTCATGGCCTGGGTCAACCAGATCGACAAAAAGTCCAAATACTGGCGCGATGTCTCGACACTCCTGGCGCAAGCTGAACACCTGCGCAGCAGCGGTGCGCCAAGCGAAGAATTCGTTCCGCTCACCGCGCCTGAATTCAAAACCACGCCCGAAGCCGTATCCGAACAAGCTGCCGGCGAACCGGAAAGCTTGCCCGAAATCCCGCCCAGTTCTTCCGGTCTCGACACCTGGCAAGTCGAAGAACCGGAAGCCGAAGAACCGGGCTTCGCCCCCCCCACGCCAGAAGGCACGCCATACGAGTTTGTCGACGACGACGATATCGATATCATCTCGCTTGACGAGCCTGGAGTGTTCGACGAAGAAAGCCGCGCTGAGACTATCGCGCCTGAAACATCCCAAAGCGACGAACCCGAAACCTTACCCTCCAAAGCAGCAAAATATCCCACACCCGGTAAGCCAAAGCGACCGGCCGTGCCAAAATTCGAGCCTTTTGATTTTTCACCGTTCACATTTGAACTTGGCAGAAAGCTTGGAGAACGCGAAGATTTCAATCTCGAAAAAATAGGCCTTGAAACTGAGACATCTGAGAGCGAAAAGCCCTCGCTTAAATTCGATTTCAGGCCATCCGAGCACAAGATACTCGAATTCGACATTGAACCAACGCCCAAATCCAGCTTTAAACCATCCAGGAGCAAAACGCCCAAATCTGGTTTTGAGCCATCCAGGAGCAAAACGCCTAAATCTGGTTTTGAACCATCCAGGAGTAAAACGCCCATCGAATTCGACCTTGAGATATCCGTAGGCGCCCCCTCTGAATCCAGCCTTGAGGTATCCGAGAAAAAACCGCTCGAATTCGACCTTGAACCATCCAGGAGCGAAACGCCCATCGAATTCGACCTTGAGATATCCGTGGGCGCCCCCTCTGAATCCAGCCTTGAGGTATCCGAGAAAAAACCGCTCGAATTCGATCTTGAACCATCCAGGAGCAAAACGCCTATCGAATTCGACCTTGAGATATCTGTGGGCGCCCCCTCTGAATCCAGTCTTGAGGCATTCGAGGAAAAAACGCTCGAATTCGACCTTGAACTATCCAAGAGCGAAACGCCCGAACCCGGGTCGGGTTCAATCCCCGCAATAAGTGACGGGGTAAGCGAAACAAACATTCATGAAACTGAAGGCTTCCGCGAACTGTATCTGGAAATCTCCGATCAGGAGACCGGAGGGGATCAACCTCCCCCCAATGAAAATGAACAGGAATACTTTCTGGACGAAATTCCCACAACGCGTGATCAGGTAAGCGAAGCAAGCGTTGATGAAATCGAAGATCTCCCGAAACCGTATCAAAAGACTCCCGACTTTTTGGACGAAAAGGTTCAAACCAGTCCTGCCGCTGAAAAACCATCGGCCAAGCCCGATTACGACACACTCTATATCGACGATGTTGAAATATCACGGACGTTGTTTGAACTCTACATAGCCGAAGCCCAGGCGCACATCTTCACGCTACACCAGGAATTGGGCCATCTTGCTAACAATCCCACGCTGCTGCTGCCGGAAGCCTCCTTGCGTGCCGCACACTCATGCGCAGGTATCTCAGGTACTGCGCGCTGTACCCCGCTTTACACGCTCGGCAAAGCACTGGAACTGGCACAACAACGCATCCATGACCTGAACCGCCCGCCAAGAGCCAACGAACTGGCTTTGCTCAAGACCTGTACCGACACGCTGGACAGCATGCTGATCACAGTCATCGGTCTGCACATGCCGCTGGAAACGCCGGAACTGATCGAACAACTCGACAGGATTGGTCATGAACAGGTAATCGACACAACAAAATCCGACGACAAGGCCATTGCCGAGGCCGTGGCGAAAAATTTCCCTGAAGCCGTTGCAGTCACCAAACCCGAAATCGCGCTGAAACCGTCTTCTTCGCCGAAAAAGCCCTCCTCGCCGAAACCCTCCTCCTTGATGGTAAGCGCCCAACCGGGCGTCCACGACGAAATCGACGAACAACTGCTTCCGATCTTCCTTGAAGAAGCTGGGGAACTGATAAACGAGTTGCACGTCACTTCGCGCGCCTGGGGCAATGATCTCGCCAGCACCAAGCATCCCATGCTTGTGAAACGGCAACTACACACCCTCAAGGGCAGTGCGAGAATGGCTGGGGCAATGATCCTGGGCAACCAGATACACCAGCTTGAATCCCGTGTAGAGTCGGCACTCAGCGCCGGGGACAACATTACATCACTCGTTGACGAAATCGATTCCGCGCTGGACGGCATCGAACAGATGGTTGCTGCACTGGCAGACCCAGCCTCCAAAGTGCCCGCTATCGAAACTGTGCCCGAGCCAACCGAACCGCCTATCCAGCCCTTTGCCGACGACGAATTCACGCACAGGGACGCCGAAACGATCAGTTTCCCCTTCGTTGTCGCGTCCTTGCCGGAAACAAAGTCTACCGCCGCCGCCCCCAAAGCCGCACAGATCGAAAGCGAGGCCCTCAGCGCTGCCTTGCGTGTGCGTGCGGAATTGCTGGATAGCTTCGTCAATGATGCCAGCGAAATCGGCGTAGCCCGTACCCGCATCGAAGGTGAATTACGCCAGTTGCGCCGGAGCCTGCTCGATCTCACCGAAAACGTCATCCGCCTGCGCAACCAGTTGCGCGAAGTCGAAATCCAGGCCGACGTACAGATGCAGACCCGCATCGCCCAAGCCGAAAAGAGCCATGCCGAGTTCGATCCGCTGGAGATGGATCGCTACACCCGTCTGCAGGAACTCACACGGATGATGGCCGAGAGCGTCAACGACGTCACCACGGTGCAGCAAAATCTGCTGAAAAACCTCGACAGCGCCGACATTGCCCTGCACAGTCAGGCACGCACCACCCGCGAACTGCAACAAGCGCTGATGCAGGTGCGCATGGTTCCGTTCGACAGCCTCGCCGTGCGCCTATACCGCATCGTACGCCAGGGTGCCAAGGAACTCGGTAAACGCGCCAACCTCGACCTCCGCGGCGGCGGCATCGAAATCGACCGTAGTGTGCTCGACCGCATCGTCGCACCGCTCGAACATCTGTTGCGCAACTCGCTGGCGCATGGCATCGAGCCTTTGGAATTGCGCCAGGCAAAAGGCAAACCCGAAATCGGCCAGATCACGCTCACAACACGGCAGGAAGGTAACGAAATCGTCATCGAACTAGCCGACGACGGCGCAGGGCTGGATTTCGAGCGCATCGCCGCGCGCGCCCGCGAACATGGCTTGATCGGGCCTGACGAGGTTGCTGATGAACGGCGGCTCTCGAATCTGATATTCCTTCCCGGCTTCACGACCGCCGAAAAAGTAACTGCCGTTTCCGGACGCGGAGTCGGTATGGATGTCGTGAAGGCCGAGACCGCAGCAGTTGGCGGGCGGGTCGACATCTCCACCATTCCCGGCGAAGGGACGATGTTCAGCATCTACCTACCGCTCACCCTGGCCGTCACCCAGGCTCTGCTAGTGCGTTCGGGGTCTCAACTCTACGCGATCCCAGCCAGCATGATTTCGCAGATCATTGAACTGAAGGCCGATGCAGTCCATCGCCTGCGGGCAGAAGGCAGTATCGAATGGCTTGGACAGCAATACAGCTATCACTACTTACCGAACCTGTTCGGCAATCCTTTCGCCCGACCGGAAATTGGCCGCTATAGCTGGATATTGTTGCTGCATTCCGGCGGGCAGACCCTGGCTCTACAGGTAGATGCCCTGCGTGGCCACCAGGAAATCATCGTCAAAAACGCCGGCCCGCAACTTACCCGTGTCGTCGGCATGTCTGGAGCCACCGTACTCGGCAACGGCGAGATCGTGCTCATCATCAATCCCGTCGCGATGGCGAACCGCGAGATCGGCTATGCTCAGGCAAGCAGGATTCTCGGAACAGCACCAGCGGTGATCGAAGACCTGCTGGAGTCGGAAGTCATACACGAACCAACGGTCATGGTGGTCGACGACTCGCTGACCGTGCGTAAGATCACCAGCCGCTTGCTGGAGCGTGAAGGCTATCGCGTCATCACCGCCAAAGATGGCGTCGACGCCATCGAGTCGCTGATGGACAACATTCCCGACGTGATCCTCTCCGACATCGAAATGCCGCGCATGGACGGCTTCGACCTCGTCCGCAACATCCGCGCCGACGCCAAACTGAAGAATGTGCCGATCATTATGATTACCTCACGGCTTGCCGACAAACACCGTGACTACGCGATGGAAATCGGCGCAAACCATTACCTTGGCAAACCATATCAGGAAGAAGAACTGCTCGGTCTGATTGCCAATTACGTCCCCCGCACATGACGTTATAACGCAACGCCTCTGTATATGTGCGTACACCGTTTCAATTCGCACACCGCGCAGCCTATCCAGGTAGCGTAGAATGTGCGTATGGATACTGTGCCGAACAACCTTACACATCACTTTCTGGTCGCCATGCCCCATATGGCCGACCCGCATTTCGCCCGTACCCTCACCTACATCGCCGAACATACCGCCCAGGGCGCGCTCGGTGTCATCGTCAACCGTCCACTCGACATGACATTGGGTACACTGTTTGAGCGCGTAGAACTCAGGCTCGACTCACAGGTTTTCAATTCGCAACCCGTCTACTTCGGCGGCCCGGTACAGACCGACCGGGGATTCGTCCTCCATCGCCCAAGCGGCGACTGGCATTCCACATTGCGCGTCAACGACGAAGTGGGCCTCACCAGCAGCCGCGACATCCTGCAATCCATCGGTAGCGAGGGCGAACCGCACGAAGTGCTCGTCAGCCTTGGTTTCGCTGCCTGGACAGCAGGCCAACTCGAACAAGAACTCGCCGACAACGCCTGGCTTACCGTCCCCGCCGACATGTCCATCGTCTTTGCTATGCCGCCAGAAGCCCGTCTGGCAGCCGCCGTGCAAAAACTCGGCATCGATCTCACCCAGATCAGCGAGGTTGCCGGGCATGCCTGAGGGCCCGGCCAAGACAAACTCCCTCTGCCTACCCACGCGCGGCTGCCTTCTCGGTTTCGATTTCGGTCTCGCCCGCATCGGTACCGCTACTGGCGAGATCGAAACCGGCCTTGCCCGCCCTCTCACCACAATCGCCCTCGAATCCGGCGCTGCGCGGTTCAATGCCATCGCCCGCCTGATCGAAGAATGGCAACCCGTCGCCCTCGTCATCGGCCTGCCACGCCCGCTCGACGGTGAAGGCGAACACATGCTCGAACCCCGCTGCCGGCGTTTCGCCAATCAGTTACACGGGCGTTTCCATCTACCCGTGCATCTCATCGATGAGCGGCTCAGTTCAGTTGAAGCCGACTATAGCCTACGCAACGCAGGCATGAGAAACTGGCAGGTGCGGAAAAAAAAACTTGATGCCATCGCCGCACAACTTATCCTGCAACATTTCCTGGACACCCTTCGCCATGCAACTTCCTGATGCAGAAACCCTCTGCCGCCAACTGGCCGAGCAAATACGTCCTCAGCTTCAACCGGATACCGTCCTCATTGGCATCCGCACCGGCGGCGAATGGCTTGCGCGCCGGCTGCATACCCTGCTTGAACTCCAGCAACCGCCCGGAGCCATCGACATTTCCTTCTACCGTGACGACTACGGCGCGAAAGGGCTGCATGCCAACCCGCAACGCACCAACATCCCGTTTTCCATCGAAAATGCCCCCGTCATTCTCGTCGACGATGTGCTCTACACTGGGCGTACCACCCGTGCCGCGCTCAACGAAATCTTCGACTTTGGACGCCCGGCCAGCGTCGAACTGGCCGTACTCGTCGATCGCGGCGGACGCGAACTGCCCATCGCCGCCCGCTATTGTGCCCACACCCTGCCTCAACCGCTGCCCGCCTCGCAAAACCTGCGCCTGGTGCAGACGGAAAACGGCAACCTGACCCTGAGGTTGATCCATGCGTAACCCACAGCTCAACATGCACGGTGAGCTGCAACACCTGCTCACCCTCGATGGACTGCCACGCGAAGTCATCATCCGCATCCTCGACACCGCCGCCCCCTTCACCGAAGTGGCCGAACGTGAAGTCAAAAAGCTCCCCCTGCTGCGCGGCAAAAGCATCTTCAACCTGTTCTTCGAAAACTCCACCCGCACCCGCACCACGTTCGAGATTGCCGCCAAACGTCTGACCGCCGACGTCGTCAACCTCAACGTCTCCACCAGTTCCGCTGCCAAAGGCGAAAGCCTGCTCGACACCATCGACAACCTCTGCGCGATGAACGCCGACATGTTCGTGGTGCGCCACTCCGCCAGCGGAGCGCCAGTGCTCATCGCCCAACACCTCCTGGCTACGGGCCGCGACCACATTCACGTCGTCAACGCCGGAGACGGGCGGCACGCCCACCCCACCCAGGGCCTGTTGGACATGTACACGATCCGCCACTACAAGCACGACTTCACCCAGCTTTCCATCGCCATCGTTGGCGACGTGCTGCACTCGCGGGTCGCGCGTTCGCAAATCGCCGCCCTCACCACCCTTGGCGTTCCCGATCTACGCGTCATCGCCCCCAAAACGCTCCTGCCCACCTCCATCGACAACATGGGCGTGCGCACTTTCAACGACATGCGCGAAGGGCTGCGCGACGTAGATGTCGTCATGATGCTGCGCCTGCAAAACGAACGCATGGCGGGCGCACTGCTACCCTCCCCGCAGGAGTACTACAAAGTGTGGGGGTTGACCCCCGAAAAACTTTCGCTTGCGAAACCAGACGCCATTGTCATGCACCCGGGACCGCTCAATCGAGGCATCGAAATCGACTCTGCCGTCGCCGACGGCGCCCAGGCCGTCATCCTGCCGCAAGTCACCTTCGGAATCGCTGTGCGCATGGCAGTCATGTCCATGCTCGCCGGACAATGAGGAACACACGATGAACATCTGCATCACCAATGGCCGGGTCATTGACCCTGCCCGCCAGATTGACTGCGTACAGGACATTTTCATTGCCGACGGCAAAATCGCCGCCCTTGGCACTGCCCCCGACGGTTTCCAGCCCGCACGCACCCTGGATGCAACGGGCCTCGTCGTCGCCCCCGGACTCATCGACCTTGCCGCCCGTCTGCGTGAGCCCGGCTTCGAATACCGGGCCACCCTCGAATCCGAAATGGAAGCCGCCATGGCCGGAGGCGTCACCAGCGTTGCGATCCCGCCCGACACCGACCCTGCCCTCGATGAACCGGGCCTCGTCGAAATGCTTTGCTACCGCGCCAAAAAACTCAACCGTGCCCACATCTACCCCATTGGCGCGCTCACCGTCGGCCTCAAGGGAGAACGCCTTTCTGAGATGGCCGAGCTGGTCGAAGCCGGATGTTTCGCCTTCTCCCAGGCCAACGTCCCAGTCCTCGACACCACGGTGCTCATGCGCGCCATGCAATACGCAGCCACTTTCGGCTTCCGCGTATGGCTTCAGCCCACTGCTCCCTTCCTCGCCCGTGGCGGCTACGCCCATGATGGAGAAACCGCTGGCCGCCTCGGCCTGACCGGCATCCCCGTAGCCGCTGAAACCGTTGCCCTCTTCACCTACCTGCAACTTGCCAAAGTCACCGGCACGCATCTCCACATCACCCGCCTTTCCAGCGCCGAGGGTCTCGCCCTCATCGAACAGGCCCGCACGGAAGGAATGGATGTCACCTGCGACATCTCCATCAACCACCTGCACCTGTGCGACCAGGACATTGGCCATTTCAACACCAACTGCCACCTCGTCCCGCCGCTACGCAGCCAAAAAGACCGCAACACCCTCTCAAAAGGGCTGCTCGAAGGCCGTATTAACGCCTTATGCTCCGACCACACCCCTGTCGACGACGACTGCAAGCTCATTCCCTTCAGCGAGTCCGACCCCGGCGCCACCGGCCTTGAACTCCTGCTACCCCTCACCCTCAAATGGGCCGAAGAAAACAACCTGCCGCTCGCCGACGCCCTGACCCGCATCACCTCCGAACCCGCACGGCTCATTGGCATTACCAAGGCCGGACACCTTGCCCCCGGCGCGCGTGCCGACCTCTGCATCTTCGACCCTGCCGCCCGTTTCACCGTCAACCGCGACAACCTCAAAAGCCAGGGCAAGAACACCCCCTTCCTTGGCTTTGAACTGCCAGGGTGCGTGCACTACACGATGGTGGAAGGAGAACTCATGTTCGAGCGGTAAACTGCCTGCCTCAATAATTCTTCACCACGATGTGCGTCGAATCGTTGTTGAAACGGTTGCGGATGTTCACGGCGTATTTCTTGTGATACTCGTCGCAAACGTAATCACCATAAAGCGACATGGTCAGTGGGGTTTTGCCCACCACCATCAGTGCGCGGCAGTGAAGGCTCCCAAAGTCGGCGGCAAGCCGGCGATGTTCGGCTTCATCAAACCCTCCCATGGATCCGATGTTTCCGTATTCATTGAATACACAGTCGTACGGCGGATCAAGAAAGATGAAGTCGTTTTTCTCTGTCATTGAAAATATCTGGCTGTAGTCCACACTAAAAAGCTCTGCCTGCTGCAGCAATTCACTGTGCCGCACCGTCACGCGTTGCGCGTTGAAGTACGGATACCTTCCGAAAGGGACGTTGTAGTCACCGCGCCGGTTATAACGGAGCATGCCGGAATAGGCCGTTTTGTTGATGAAAAAGTACAGCACACCCTCCAGCCAGGTTTCGTCCGGACGGTTATAGAGTGCGCGGAGACGGTAATACAACTCTTCATTGGCGTTGGGAACACGTTCGTCCGGCTGTTCTGCTTTCCGTTTTTTATACTCCCATTGGTTGCCCTCATATTCCGCCTGAAGCGCATCAAGCTGTTCGCGCATCCGTGGATATTCGTCCCTGAGCTGCCGGTAAAACTTCATGAGCCGCGCGTTGATATCGTTGAGCACCGCGCGTGCTGGTTCAGTATGGAAAAACAGCGAGCCACCGCCCAGAAAAGGTTCGATGTAGCGGTCGAAATCGTTCGGGATATAGCGCAGGAAACGAGGAATCTCCCGTAATTTCCCACCTCGGTATTTCAGCACGGGATTCATGGATCGTTCCTGCCCGCCTCCGTTTCACAAAACGTCAACAACAACTATCCAATGATAAACCATGGCATGTGGGCACCGACATTCATATAGAGACTGTAGAATTAAGAATTCGTTAGTATGGTTGTACCATTCTTGACCCGAAATACCATGCGTACCTCCACCGACACGCTTCCGTTACTGGCTTTACGCGGCGAGATCGTTCATTTCATCGATGACCCCATCGCGTACGGAACCGACGCCTGCGTCCATTTCCCCGATGGTCTGCTCCTCGTCCGCGATGGTCATGTACTCGATTGCGGGCCTGCGGCAGAACTCGAACCCAGCCTGCCGGTTGACGCCCGCCGCGTCGACTGCTCCGGCAAGTTGATCCTACCGGGCTTCATCGACACCCACACCCACTGTGCGCAAACGGAGATTATCGCCAGCCACAGCGAACAACTCACAACATGGCTGGAAAAATACGCCTGGCCTGCCGAAGCCCGTCATGCCGATCCCGCGTATGCCGCCACTGAGGCCGGGTTCTTTTGCGATCAACTGCTGCGTCATGGCACAACCACGGCAATGGCCTTCACCACCGTACATCCCGTTTGCACCGATGCACTGTTTGAAGCCGCACGCGCACGCCGCATGCGGATGATTGCCGGCAAGGTACTCATGGATCGCAACTGTCCGGAATCCCTGCGCGACACTCAAACGGAAGGCGATGCCCAATCCCGCGCGTTGATCGAAAAATGGCATGGGCGCGAACGTCTGGCTTATGCCGTCACCCCGCGCTTCGCACCCACTTCCACGGAAGAACAAATGTCCCTGGCCGGACGGCTTTTTTGCGAAGTGCCCGGCCTTTACCTGCAAACACACCTGGCCGAACAACGCGCGGAGGTAGCTTGGGCGATGTGGCTTTATCCCGGCGCCCGTAGTTACCTGGATATTTACGAGTGGTTCCATCAACTTGGCGAACGTAGCGTATTCGCGCATTGCATCTGGCTCGACGACGAAGACCGCCACCGCATGGCGATTCGTGGCGCGTCGATGAGTTTTTGCCCCTCTTCCAACCTCTTCCTCGGCTCCGGCCTGTTCGATCTGGGGCGCGCGCGTGACTTCGGCCTGCGCGTAGGGCTGGGAAGCGACGTGGGCGCTGGAACCAGTTTTTCCATGCTGCAAACACTCAGCGAGGCCCACAAGGTACTGCAGCTCACCGAGCAAACCCTCACGGCCGAAGCCGGGTTTTACCTCGCAACCCTTGGCGGCGCACGCGCGCTTCACCTGGACGCCTATATCGGTAACTTTCTGCCGGGCCGTGAAGCCGATTTCATCGTCCTCGACCCTCACTGCACACCGCTGATCGAAGCACGTATGTCCCGCGCCACCACGCTCGCGGAACGTCTCTTCGCATTGATGATGTTGGGGGACGACCGCTGCGTGGCGGCCACCTACGTATTGGGCGAACCGGCTTTTCAGGCTTTATAGCCGCCGTCCCTATACCCCTGCACGTTGCAGGGCGATTGCATCCCGATATCATAGTTGGCGGCAAGTGTAGCCCGAAGTGAATCATAGGTCGGACAAGGCCGGAGGCCGCCCTCCGACGGTTCAGCGTACGATTTTTCCGTTTTCTGAGTTACTTGGCGTAAGGATCTATTTCGAACTGGAAAATTTCGATAGTGGCCGTCTGCATGTCCAGCCCAAATGCCGAACCCTGGGCGAGATACAGGTTTCCGGCAGCCTCGTGCACCATCACAAACTGATTCGACACGTAAGTGCCCGCCTCTGTCACGAGGCCGCGATACTCACTGGCTCCCTTGCCCCGTTGCATCATCAGGGCCGGGGTCAGCACGTCGTTCCCGCGAAAGCAGATCAATACCGGGGTATAACCCTGCCCAAGCGCCTGCAAGCCCAGTTCGATCTGCTGGGGGGTATCGGTTCGCACCCAACGAACCATGCAAATGGTCCATTCCTGCGATGCTTCGCGCCGCAAGGCAACAATTGACCCCGCTGACAGGCTGCGGTGCACGCCTCCTACACACAAAATGGCATAACCGCCGGGGCTTTCGTTGTAGACCGTCCATTCGGTTGCCAGAACCGGAGCGTTGCGCCCCATCGCCCATACGTTTCGGAGGCCGACGCAAACTTGCACCGCGTAGTGCTGGCGGACACGTAATTCGATGCGTTCCGGGGTGATCGACCATTGCTCGCGCAACCGACGCAGCAAGGAAAGGATTTCGACCGGGGTCAGCCCCAGGGGCAAAATGGCGGAACCGACTTCGAGAATTTCACTGTCGCCGCTCTTGCGCGCACTGACGTCGAGGTCGAGCAGACCTTTTTCGAGCCAGAGAATCTGCACGTCGATGCGGTGGACGATTTCCTCCATGCTGAAATAGACCGCTTCGACCCCTTTTTCCGGCATGCGCCGCACACAGGCCACAGGAGACATGTCCTGGTTCGGGTCAAACCAGTAGCTCGATGCCTCGGGTGGAAGGGGGACGTGGGCCAGCAGCAGGTCGCCCCCGACGGTTTCCAGGTAGTCGAACAACCATTGTTGTTCACGCAACGTCAGGCTTTCCATCTGACTCACCGACATCGTCAGCAGGCGCCTGTAAAGCAGGTTGGCTCTCGACGGTTGAGGTTCGGCAGAATCATCTTTCAGCCGCTCGTACTGGCCGGATGAAATCCAGGCATCGTGAATACGCTGCCACAAACCGAACGGCGGCGCTGCCCCGAGCAGGGTGCTCAGGAGATAAGTCTCGCTCAGCACCTCCAAGGCATAGTTGCACAACTCGACCCACCCGGTGGCCTGCCGAGCCAGAAGCTTGCGGTGCCGCATATCGTCGTACAGCACCCGTAACTGACTGGAAAGGCCAAGGAGAGACTCGATCAGGCTGAATGCCTTGGCATGCAATTCATTGGAAACCGGCAGAGAGCATGCCAGTAAACCGGGGCGGAAACGTCCGCAAACATCGTTGGCACGCTGGCAGATCAAGCCCAATACTTCCTGGCACCGTGCGTCTGATATGGATTCGGTGGCCGAGGCAATGTTCCCGACACAGCGGCTCAACTCCGACATCTCGGCATCAAGATCATCCCCTGGCTCGCTGGAGAGCCAGGAAAATACGTCTTGCATGGGATCGGCGGAATGCTCGTTTGTCATATTGAGCACACGAAACGTGTGTTTAGTACCTACGTGTGTTTAGTACCTGTGCATTCTATGTAAAATTGTCTTGCTGGGAATCACTCAAGCTTGATTTAGCGACAAATACTTAACGGACTCTACTGAGCTGTCTTTCCCAGAAGGAAGGTGCACTTGCCTTATCATGGCGGCAATCATATAATTTAATGTTCCGCAATGAAAAACTAGAGGTAATTCAAGATGGTTGTTATTCGTCTTGCCCGGGGCGGCGCCAAGAAGCGCCCATTTTACAACATCGTTGTTGCCGATTCGCGCAGCCGCCGGGATGGCCGCTTCATCGAGCGTGTTGGTTTTTATAACCCAATTGCTTCCGGTGCGGGGCAATCGCTTTCCATCGACACTGCGCGTCTCGCCTACTGGGAACAAAACGGCGCAACCCTGTCGTCAACCGTCGCCCGTCTGGTCAAGCAGAACGCCAAGGCCAGTCAGCAAGCGGTTGCCTGAATAGCGCGGTTCGCATGGTTGTGCTGGGGCGCGTCACAGCCCCTTTCGGCGTCAAGGGCTGGCTCAAAATTCAGCCCTTTGACGATGATTCGGAATCGTGGGGGAAAATGTCCCACTGGTGGCTGGCTCCCGGGCCTGAAACGCCTGACGGGCAATGGGCGCAGTATGCGCTACGCGGTTTCCAGGCGCACGGGAAAGGGCTGATTGTCTGCCTTGAAGGCATTACTGACCGCAACACGGCAGAGCCGTTTACCGGCTGGTACGTTGCCGTGCCACGCGAATCCCTGCCCCGTACTGAAGAAAACGAATACTACTGGTGTGACCTCGTCGGCATGGCTGTGCACGATGAAGCGGGCGAACCGCTTGGTGAGGTCATTGGCCTGATCTCCACAGGCGCACACGATGTGCTCCAGGTGCGGGACGATGACACGGAACACTTGATTCCGTTCGTAGCCGCTTACGTGTTGGATGTCGACCTTGCCGCCGGGTCGATCCGCACGGCCTGGCAGAAAGATTGGTGAAACGGCCATGCAGGGAAAAGAAACCGCGCGCCGTTACGACGCAATTACCCTCTTCCCGGAGATGTTCACTGCCCTCACCGGGTGCGGCATCACGCGCAGGGCGTTGGAGCGCGGCCTGTACCAGGTGGCTTTTCACGACCCACGCGAATTCACGAATGACGCGCACCGTACAGTCGATGACCGCCCTTACGGAGGCGGCCCCGGCATGGTGATGCTGGCCGAGCCGTTGACACAGGCCATCACTCAGGCGCGGCAAGGGCAGATCGATGCGCTCGGCGTGTCCGGGCCGGTCATTTATCTGTCGCCGCAAGGCACACCGCTCACGCACGCCAAAATCCTGGAACTGGCCCAGTTGCCGGGTCTGATCCTGCTTTGCGGACGCTACGAAGGTATCGACCAGCGCCTGCTCGACCACGAAGTGGATGAAGAAATCTCACTCGGCGACTTCGTTCTTTCGGGCGGCGAACTGCCGGCAATGGCGCTCATCGACGCCATCGTGCGCCAGTTACCCGGCGCGTTGAACGATGCCGGGTCGGCACAGGAAGATTCCTTCGTAGCCGGATTGCTCGACTGCCCGCACTACACGCGGCCAGAAGTTTTCGGGAACAAACAGGTTCCGGAGGTACTGCTCTCCGGCAACCATGCCCTCATCCGCCGCTGGCGCCTCAAGCAGGCTTTGGGCCGCACCTGGTTGCGTCGCCCCGACCTACTTGCGCAAAGGGGGGTAAATGAGGAAGAATCGCGCCTCTTGGAAGAATTTCAAGAAGAGCACAACAGGAAGACCGGTGCGGAGCCCTGAACCGGTTTTTCGATGATAACCCACGCGCATCAGGCCCTGCCTGCTCTGCGTGTCAGGCCACTGGCCGTTGAACGACATGGAGTCCATGAAAATGAATCTGATCCAACAAATTGAACAAGAAGAAATCACCCGGCTGACTGTCAACAAGACAATCCCCGATTTCTCCCCCGGTGACACCGTGGTGGTGCAGGTCAAAGTAAAGGAAGGCTCACGCGAGCGCCTGCAAGCCTACGAAGGCGTGGTTATTGCCAAGCGCAACCGCGGTCTTAACTCCTCCTTCATCGTGCGCAAGATTTCTTCCGGCGAAGGCGTGGAACGGACGTTCCAGACCTATTCCCCACTGCTGGCGGCAATCGAAGTCAAACGTCGCGGCGACGTGCGCCGCGCCAAGCTCTACTACCTGCGCAGCCGCTCCGGCAAGTCCGCGCGGATCAAAGAAAAGCTCGACTACAAAGCCGCTGCGGCCAAAAGACGAGCCGCTGCCGAGTCCTCTTCGACGTAATCGCAGGCGTGAGGGGCGGTCTTTACCGCCCCTGCTCTTCCGGCTTGCTGACGAAACCGATTTTTTCCAGCCCCGTGCGGGATGCGCGTGCCATCGTGCGCGCTACGAACGCGTAAGGCGTGGCAGCGTCGACCTGGAGATGAAGCTCCGGGGGCGGCATACGCCTGGCCGCTTCCCGCATCAGGGTTTCCAGTTCCATCTCTTCGACGGATTCGCCATTCCACAAAAATTGCCCGTCGGCTTTGATGCCAAGCTGGATGGTTTCTGGCTTCACCTCCGCCACGGCGCTGTCGGCTACAGGCAGGTTGATCTTGACGGCGTGGGTCAAGAGCGGTGCGGCAATGATAAAGATGACGAGCAGCACCAGCATCACGTCGATCAACGGGATCATGTTGATTTCCGCCCGTGGCGTGTCGTGCCCGATCTGGGGATGAAAAGCCATATTTTTAGCGCGCCCCTTCTGCCTTCGCCTTCGCCGCGTTCGTCCTCGCAACCGCGGTGACTACCTGTGCCTCACCCGGCGCCAATCCTAGCCCCAACAGGCCGAATACCGTGTGTGCGAAGCGTTCCATTTCCCCGGTCAAATTGCGGTTCAACCGCACGAACGCGTTATAGGCGAGCAAGGCGGGAATGGAGACGAACAGGCCGTAGGCAGTCATGATGAGTGCCTCACCGACCGGCCCCGCTACTTTATCGATACTTGCCTGCGCAGAGAACGCAATACCTTGCAGGGCATGGAAAATGCCCCATACCGTACCAAACAGCCCCACGAAGGGCGCTGTCGAGGCAATGGATGCCAACGGTGTCATGCCGTTTTCCAGGCTGCGCACTTCCCTGGCAATACCGTGTGCCAGCGCGGCACTGACATAGTCATCGGGCGAAGCGAGCGCGAATCCCGGCCCATCCGCTTTCCGGGCGCTGACACCGTCTCCCGCTTCCCGCAAGGACAGGCAAGCTTGGAACCCTTCACCCAAAAGGCGGGCAAAAGGATTGTTCCCCCTCATGGCTATCTGCAGGCGTTCCGCGTTGAAGGGCTGGCGTACCCGCCGGAAATCCGCGATAAACGCCCGGCTCCGCACGCGAACCGCTACGTAACGCCACAACCTTGACGCGATCAGATACCACGACAAGAGCGACATCGCCGTCAGGATTGCTAAAACGCAAAGACCGACGGTATCCGTATGTGCTAAGAAATAGGCAAAGCCCAAAGAGGGTTTCGACATGTATGTATCCCATCAACCTTGTAATTCAAACCGGATCGGCACGACCACCCAACCTGCGACTGGTATTCCGGCTCGCTGTGCCGGACGGAACCGCCAGTGGCGTACGGTATCGAGCGCTGCTTTGTCCAGCCGTTCATAACCGCTGCTCTTGTGCAACGTCACCTCGCCCACGCGCCCATCCACCGTGACATGGACGCGCAGTTTCACCAAACCCTGTTCGCGCAGGCGGCGCGACTGAGGCGGATATTCCGGCTCCGGGTTGGAAAAATAACTCGCGTTAAAGTCGGGGCCGACATAATTTAGATCCCGGCTGCCCTCCCCACCTCTATCATCCCCATCCCCGGCAACCGTTCCACCTGCTGCCACTGCCGCCGCAGCTACGGCTGCGGAAACGTCGATCTGCAGATCCGGTGTTGAGTCATCCTGGGTGGGCGGATCCACTGGAATATCGGGAGCATCTTCCACAACTGCCGGGATGGATTGTACCGCCGCCGGCTGGGGCTGTGATGGCGCTTTGACCCTTGGCTGTGATGGTGCTGTGGCCCTTGGCTGTCTTGGTGGGGAAACCGGGGGCACGATGGGAACAGGTTCGGTGGGTTGCGCCGGCAAAAGCGAGGGGGCAGGTTGAGAAATGTTGATCCAGCTTGCCCGCAACACCATAGGCTCATCATTGTGCCGCGGCAAACTGGACAAGCGTGAGAACGCTGCCGCACCGGCGGCGTGCAGGCACACAACCAAGGCCAGCAAGAACCCTCGTGTAACAAGTGGCACCGAATCGCTTGCCAGATCATTCATAGCACGAAAAACAAACATCGAAGGCATCGCCCAGTTTAATGCAAGTCCGGCGATACCGACACCATGCGCCATGGGCATTTCCCATTTTCTACGGGGCAAGACACGTTGAACGCGGCTCAAGCGAGCAGCATGTGACACGGACACGGTAATTTCGAGTCCGGCAAAATAAAGCAGCTTCTCCGTCCCGCCGTTACGCGTTCACAAAAATTGCTGCCCGTGTTAGGCTCAAGGCCTCAGTCGATCTTTGTTTGCCATGAAGTTATGCAATGTGGTATGGTCACTGGGAGGCTTGTTCAAAAATACAACATAGTGGAGGATTCGACGTGTCTCAAGTTCAAGAAACCAAGATTGTCTCGGCGGACCCCACCGCGTTAGGTGTATTCGGTCTTGCCCTCATCACGTTTGTCGCTTCATCCAGTAAACTGGGCTGGACATCAGGCAATTCCACCTATTTGATCCCATGGGCGCTCTGCCTCGGGTCATTTGCCCAGTTATGGGCTGCATCGCTTGACTTCAAACGCAACAGCTATTTCGGTGCTATCGTATTAGGTGTTTTTGGCCTTTTCTGGATAGCTGTCGCACTGTTATGGTTCATTGCCAATGGTTTTTTCGGCACAGTTCCTGAAAGTGCCGATTTGAAGCATTTTGCGTATGCTTGTTTTGGCTTCATGATTTTTAGCTGCTTCATCACCATAGCCGCTTTCGAAGTAAACAAGGTTTTCGGCGTGATCCTTGCGCTGATTGTTGTGCTTCTTGGTGCGCTCGGACTTCAATTTATCAACTACAAAGCTGATCCAGACCTTGCCCATTTTTACGGAAGTGTGGCCGGATGGTCGGAATTCATCATTTCCATACTGGGTTTCTATGCTGCTGGCGCGATCTTCCTGAACAGCTTCTTTGGCCGTCAACTCCTACCTGTTGGCAAACCGATGGGGTGGGTGAAGAAAGCCTGACCGACCCTTCAAAAACGAGAAAGGCCGAACCCGTGTTACGCGGGTTCGGCTTTTTTTATCAATCTGCACGCTTCCATATCGGCCAACACACAGCCTATGACACGCAAAAATAGATTCTGCGAAGTCATTTACCAGCGTTTTTCCAACACGGACTATAGTTAATATGCGTAAAGCATAGATTGGAGTGCGCGAAGCAAACCCCAACGTGCAAGGGCACGGGGACGGCAGCAACGTTTGGGTTCGCGAAGCTCACCCCAACCTACGATTCACTCCGGGCTACGCTTGCTGCAAACTATGATTTCGGGATGCAATCGCCCTGCCCGTCAGGCTGATATTAAACCGGCAATCAAATAGACGATGAATATTTAATGTAATTCGTTGATTTTTAATGGATTAAATGTGAAAACAAAAGTTGCCGGGTTAATAAATGACAAGCTCACTCATTACGTTGCTCTCCCTGTTTCAAGTGTCAGATGGATTCAAGTGCTGAACTTTTGCACACTATCGCCTCAACAATATGGCATCTGCCCATGTTCAAAAGTCGGGGCAAAATTATTTGTTCTCTCTGATTGTGAGTCTGTGGTAGGATCAAAATGATAAACTTCGTGAGGTTTTTCACGATTTGTTTGTTATTTTGTAATTCTTTATATTTATTCTGATGGTACAAATTCTTTGAAAAGGGAAGTAGTAAATGGCGGTTCCTACCCTTTGTCAGCATTCACACGCTGGGGATGGGCGAGTGAGTCCGTGGAAGCGGTGCTCCTGTCCAAAAGCGGGCAGGTACTCAAAGTGAGTCCGGCGCTGAAACCGTGGCGCAGCCTGAGCGCCTGCCGTAATGCGCGGAGCATGATCGAATGGCGTCCCGGACATGCCGCGCGGCGGGGTCTGCGCGCGGGTGCGCAACTGCGCCATACCCCCAACAATCCTTTGACGGAGCCGGGGCGATGAAACGGGCACCCCGCCAGCAGGGCGTCTCGATGACGGAGCTGCTCATTGCCCTGCCGATGTTCGTGCTGCTGATCTTCATCATTGCCGAACTGAGCCGGATGCACGAAGCCAAGAGC
>Ga0123353_10000768_pt1 | contig 39002 bp, 33 predicted proteins | sample TergutLab28metaG_3_FD_92763 | JGI IMG/M metagenome (GOLD analysis project Ga0123353, IMG submission 92763) | Labiotermes labralis P3 segment gut microbial communities from Petit-Saut dam, French Guiana - Lab288 P3 | ecosystem: Host-associated > Arthropoda: Insects > Digestive system > Gut ... | reverse complement strand
GAGAAAAGAGCAAGGGCCTGCTAAAAATCACGTAAATTAGCAAGCCCCATTTGTTTGGAAATGGAGGAATTTTCAATTAGAATATTCAATAAAATCGGAGGAATTGGATATTAGGAAACACACTACCCTCCAATGACGGCAAAAATGAGATCGACCCGATCCCGGATTTGTGGGTCAGACAGGCGGTAAAGCGCGAAATACCGACGTTTTTGTGCGGGGCGCCGAAAAAATGAACGTTAACGACAGAAAAAACGCAAACGAGGCTCCGCGTGGCGAACGGGCCCGCATGACAGGGTATAAATCCCATGTTTGAAGCAACAATAATTTCTAACGATAAAAAAACAGCAGGAGGTCGCATGAACAACCAGCAGAAAAAAAAGATTCTGGCTGAGGAAATCTGGCTTAACTATTTCAACAATGTTTTGTTTGAGAAAAAAATAATCACAGAGGACGAGAGAAATAAAATGAAAAATCTGATCTCGTCCCGCTGTGATAATAAGAGAAAACCGTTGAAGCTCCGCTGATTTTCCTCAAGGGAACGGATGACGTTCCCGATACATATAGGACTTCCTGCTTAGATCAGCCATGCAGGCACATACCAATTCTTCGCGTCAATGGGCAGCACGTTGGACGCGAGGCAGACCACCGCACCGGTCCCGATTTCAGTTTTCAGGTGCGCTGCGCCGGAAAACCGGTCCTCCTCGCTGGGGTCTTCGGCGATGGGTTTTAATACGGAAAAGTGCTTCACCGCGCCCGTCGGCGCCGCGCTTTTTTTGATTTCAATGGGATTCACGGTGTTATTTTGATGGATGATCAGATCAATTTCTTTTTTATTTTGATCCCGGTAAAAATACAGCGGCGGCCGCTCCCCGTTATTCAAATAGCTTTTATAGATCTCCGAAACCACCCAGGTTTCGAAAAAGACACCGTCCATCGCGCTGGCTTCCAGAAATTCCGGCGAGTTCATCCGGGTGAGGTACGCGCACAGGCCCGTATCCAAAAAGTACATCCGCGGGGCTCTGACCGTCCGCTTCAGGGCGTTGTTGGCATAGGGCGGGATGAGCGCGACCAGCCCGCTGGACACCAAAACAGACAGCCATTGCTTGGCGGTGGGCGCGGATATGCCGGTTTCGTTCGCCAGCGTTTCATAGTTTACGTTGGTAGCCGTCCGTGCCGCGACCACGTTGATGAAGCTCAAAAACGAAAGCTCATCCGCGACCTGCGTCAAGTCCTTGACGTCCCGGCTGATATAGGTTTCGAGATAGGATTCATAAAAACGCTTGCGGCCAACGTCGGGATTCTCATACAGCCGGGGGAAGGAACCCTTGAATATCCGTTCAAACATCTCCGGCAGCGCCATTCTCTTCGCGGTTTCCAGCCGCTTTATCAGAGCCTGCGGCTCCGCCGTGAACGGGCCGAAGCCGGTCTCTTCTATCTCACTGTTGGAGAGCCCAAGCATCCGCACGACCCCGGCGCGGCCCGCCAAAGACTCCGTCACATTCTTCATTAAATGAAAGGTCTGCGAGCCGGTCAGCCAGAAATCGCCGCAAGATTTGTGCGTGTCCGCGTAGATTTTGATGTAGTCGAACAGCTCCGGCGCGTACTGCAGCTCGTCGATGATCACCGGCGGCGCGTAGCGCTGCAAAAACAGCTCCGGCTCGGATTTGGCCAGCGCGCGGTCGGTCGGATTGTCCAGCGCAACATATTTCCGCCCCTGCTCCGCCATGGATTGCAGCAGCGTGGTCTTGCCTACCTGGCGCGGACCGGTCAGCACCAGCACCGGAAAATTGTCGCTGATGGAGCGCAAAGCGGCTTCGATTGACCTTTTATAAAACATAAAACATTCCTCCGAAAGATAGCGTTAATCCAAAATGTAATTTTAGATTAACATAAATAAAGCAAAAAGTCAATGCACTTTTTCAAATTCCACTTGCTATTCTCAATAATTTGTTTTATAATTATACACATACTAAAGATGAATCAACGAAAAAAGGAGGAGAAGAAATGGACATACATAGCGTCCGCCAGGAGCTGCGCCGCAGGTCGATTTACGAAATCCCGCTGCGGGTCACCTTCTATGCCCGCGTGTCCAGCGACAAGGATGAGCAGCTCAATTCGCTGGAGAACCAGATCAGTTACTACAAAGGCTTTATCAGCGGCAACCGGCAATGGACGTTCGCGGAGGGCTACATCGACGAGGGGATATCCGGCATGAGCACCCTCAAACGGGAGAACTTCCACAACATGATCAACGACGCCAAGAGCGGTAAGTTCGATCTGATCATCACGAAGGAGATTACCCGCTTCGCCCGTAATACGCTGGACTCCATCCAGTTCACGCGGGAGCTGCTGGCCTGCGGCGTAGGGGTGTTTTTCCAGAATGACAACATCAATACGCTGGATGAGGACAGTGAGCTGCGCCTGACCATCATGTCCGGCATCGCGCAGGACGAGCTGCGGAAGCTGTCCAGCCGCATCAAATTCGGGCATCAGGAGGCCATCAAAAAAAGCGTCGTCCTCGGCAACAGCCGGATGTTCGGCTACGTCAAGGACAACAAAAAGCTGGCCGTCGACGAGGAAACCGCGCCGATGGTGCGGGAGCTGTTCGAGCTCTACGCCACCGACAGCTACAGCATGAAGCAGATCGAGGATCTGTTCTGGGACAAGGGCTACCGCAACCACAACGGCAACAAGATCAGCCACTCCACCATGAGCAACACGATCCAGAACCCGAAATACAAGGGCTACTACGTCGGCAACAAGGTCAAAATCGTGGATATGTTCACGAAAAAGCAGAAGTTTTTGCCGCCCGAGGAATGGGTCATGTTCAAGGATGAGAGCGGAGGGATCGTCCCGGCGCTTGTGTCGGAGGAGCTGTGGGACAAGGCGAACGCGGTCCTGCAGCGGCGCAGCAAGGACGTAAAGAACCGGCAGAACCTTTGCAACCACGCCAATCTGTTGACCGGCAAGATGGTCTGCACCCACTGCGGCAAGGCGTATTATCGCCGCGACAGCAAGGACAAAACCGGCAGGGTCAATTCCAAATGGCTGTGCAGCGGCAAAATCAACAACGGCGCGGACTCCTGCCCCTCCTTCGCGATTTATGAGGAGGAGCTCAAGCCGCTTTTATACGAGGTGTTCCGCGAAACCGCCGTGGACGCGCAGGCGCTGGTGGACGAATATACGGAAATGTATAAAAAGCTGGAAAGCGGCGGCGGCCTGGTCCGGGAGCTCACAAAAATCAAGAACCGGATCGACACGCTGCTCAAGAAGAAATCCAAGCTGCTGGATTACAACGTCGAGGGTAAAATCGCGGACGAGGATTTCCTGCGTTCCAACAAGGAAGCCTCCGACGAGATCATCGCCCTGCAGATAGAGGCCGCGGAGATTGAGCAGCAGCTGGACTCCCGCGAGGAGTACCGGAAGCACATCGAGCTGATCCGCAGGCTTTTACAGGACGCCGAGAAGGACGCGGCGGAGGGGATCATCAACCGGGAATTCATCCAGAAATACATCGAGCGGGTTTATATCACGCCTGTAGGGGACGGCGTCCTCGACGTCCCGGCAGACACGCTCCGCCTGGAAATCAAAATTTTCACCGGGGAGAGCACCGACAAGTTCCTGACGAAGATGCGCGAAAGGGCCCGCAGGCAAAGGGTTTTCGAGGCGACCGGCACAGAAGGGCCGCCGCGGGGCGCGGAGGGTCGCACAGGCCAGACATTCAAAAAGATGATTGAATCTTACGAGAAGAATCTGAAATAACTTTTCCCAAAAAGAAGACCGGGCGCGAAGTAATTTGCGCCCGGTTTTCCGGTATCATTTAGAGCCTATTTGCCTTCCCCTTTGGTCAAATCGGAGAAGGGCATGGCAGCGGCCTCCCCGCGCAGAACCGCGTCCGCCGCCTGGGCCGCCGCCGTAAAGGAATTGTTTTTCCAGTAGGCGGAAAGCGCGCAAATCAGCGCGAACAGCAGACTCAGCGCCGAGGCGAGCTCATCCGGCAGTACCAGGAAAGTTTTGACGCCGAAGAGCTGCAGCCCGGCGTTGCATAGGGAGAGCAGCAGCAGAATCAGCCGGATCCAGGTGCCCAGGCTGACGTTCGCGACGTTGTTGACGATATCTTTGAATTTTGACATGATAATTTTTCTCCTTTTTGTTTTTATATTATTTATATGATTGTATTCGCCGCACGATGCATGTTCCCGAAACCTTGGGACGCAGAGGACTGCGTCCCCTACAGGATTGTCGAAATACTGTGCTGCCTCGCACCTAGCATCCAGCGTCTAGAATCTGATTCCCATCCACCCAGCCGTACACATTGGAGCCGTTTTTCTCTCCAATAAGGTGGTAGGGGTATTTGCCGCCCGTTGCCAGCCGCGTGATTTTTGCAAGGCCCGCGCTGCGGGTTCCGCCCGTCGGCTGGGCCGCGTTGGCACTGGCGTAGTGGCTGCCGCCGGCAAAACGTACGATGTCCCCCAGGGCGAGCTTCGGCAGGGCGGCAGGGTTCGTACTGCCGGAGCCACTTGCGTTGCAGTGCGACTTCACCAGGGCCAGAAACGTCTCCCAGTGGGGCAGGATATAGGCGGGGCAGTTCTTCGCGGGGTAGAAATACCGGTGCGGATAGAGGTCGAACTCGGGCGAGAGTCCATATTTGCGCAGCAGATAGGCCACAAGCCGCGTTGCGGTGTCTTCGCTGCTTTTTCCGCTGCCGATGCACTCAATGGCGATGGTGTCCAAATTGCCGCCGATGGTCTGCCCCTTGCGCTGCGCCGCTCGGCGGGAAGAGCCGTCCGTGGCGTGCCAGCCGCGCTCGTTCTCCCGCAGGCTCTGCCAGATGTCTGTGCCCCAGACATAGAAGTGGACGCAGACGCCAGCCATATTCTGGTTGGGCCAGGTGGCGCGGGTATACTGCTCCGCGGGCGTGGTACCGGTCGGCACGAGAATGTCATTCGTATTGTGCAGGGTGATGCCCCGCGGTTTGCCGTCCCCGCCCAGGGGCGCGTTGGGCTTCATGGGCTGCCCCTTCTGCACGTAGGAGGCCACCGCCCTCGTCGCCCGCGCCGTGTCCGGGATGATTTTTTCTTTGATAATCAAAGGCTGTCCGCCGATTGTTTCTATCCGGATTTTATCCGGCTGTAAAAATGTTGCCATATTTTGTACCTCTTTTGCTTTTAAAATGCTGTGGGCGGGATGCAGAGGACTGCATCCCCTACAAAGTTGCGGATCAAAAATTACCGTGTCCAGTGTCTAGCATCCAGACTATCCTATAATACAATATAATGCCTGCGGCTCTTTTGGTGACAGCGCGTTGTACTGCGCCTGGGTCAGGCGGCAGAGCTTTTTGATGTCGTCCGACTGGGGGATATTTGCCCAGCCGGTGTTGTAATTCGTTGAATCGAGCTTGACGAGGGCCTGTCCCGCCGTGCCGCCCGTGGGGACGCCCTGGCCCGCAGGGCCCTGGGAACCGGTATTTCCGGTATCGCCTTTCGGGCCTTGGGCGCCGGTATTGCCCGTATCGCCTTTGGGACCTTGGGCACCGGCATTGCCCGTATCGCCTTTCGGGCCTTGGGCACCGGCATTGCCTGTGTCGCCTTTCGGACCTTGGGCGCCTGTATTGCCGATATCCCCCTTGGGACCCTGGGAGCCCGTGTTGCCAGTATCACCTTTTTGGCCTTGCGGACCCATGATGCTGACGGAAGCCGGATTGTTCAGACTTTTGTCGTTTGTCCAGCTGATTACGCCTTGTCCGGACACGGAGGGTGTAAAGGTCGCGCCGTCCGTGCCGGCGGAAATGCCCAGGTCGGCATTGGTCTTGTTGCCGCTCAGGGTCACGCCGTTGATAGAGGGTTTGTTGGTCAGCTGCGTGTAATCACTGGTTCCTGACCCGCCGCCAATCGCCGCGCCGTTGTAGGTCAGGACGCCGCTGTTCTCGCTCAGCAGGTCCAGCACCGTCTTGTTGCTGTGGCTGTGGAGATTGTTGCGCACAAAGCTGGTGGTTGCCACCATGTTGCTGTTGTCCGTCAGGGAGGGGCTGACCGAATAGAGCGGCACCTCCGCATAGACGCGCGTCCGCGTGACGTGCAGGGCCGAGGAGGGTGCTTCCGGCGAGTAGCCGTTGCCGACCGTAAACAGGGCGTCGGCCGGGGCTTCCGCGTTGACTCCGACTACCAGCGCGTTGTCCGCCGCCGTCTTTACAGCGCTGCCGATGGCGCAGGAGTTCTTCCCGGCGGCCGCCGTCCCCTGGCCGACCGCCAAACTGCCGCTGCCGATAGCATGTATTGCGTCCCTCGAGCCGACGGTCAAATGGCTGGGGATGATATCCCCCTTCGCTCCCGTTGCGTCGAGTTTTGGGTTTGCCTCAATTACGGGCGGGTTTTCCGTCCAGCTGCCCGGCGGGCCCTCCGTCCAGCCCTCCAGCCGCAGGAGCTTATCCACCGCGGCCTGCAGCTGCGGCAGGAAGCCGCAGGCCTCCTCCAGCGCCGCGCTGCTGCCGGTGACGGAGGGCGCGAACTGCAGCTGAAACACCGCCGACTTGGTCACCCGGGTCAGCTCCGCCCCCGTCTGGGAGTGGGCCTCCACCTGCACGGACAGCGCACCGGTTCCGGTCAGGGAGCTGGGCAGCGGGCAGTAGAGTGTGTCCTCAATCCGGTACGCGGGTTTGTCCGAGGGCTCCCCGTGGACATGGTTGGAGAGGATTTTTTGGTTTAAGCCGTACAGGTCGAAGCAGAGACAGAGATAATCATTTTCGGGATGCGCCAGTTCCTCATTCAGGAAAATGACCAGGCGCGCGCTGTTGTGTTCCTCCGTGTAGACGGCGGGTTGTTCCACGACGGCACTGCCGTCCGGGTGGATGGTAACTAAGATATCTCGCATGTGACTGTTCTCCTTTTTTGCGTTTTTATTTTACGGACGGCTGAAAGCCGCCCCTACAGGCTAACGGGCGGACAGAGGCGTCCGCCCCTGCAACCCACTCTCAGCTCTCCACGCTGTTTGTGTTGCTGAAACGGTAGTAATTGCGCAGGTAGGCGCTCGTCTCCAGCAGTTCCCGGCGCTGGCTGTACAGGGCCTGTAAGCGGCTGTACAGGCGGTAGGCCTCCTGGCCGCTGTGTTTGTTGGGCAGGCGGTTGTACTGCTCGCGCGTCCGGGCAATGCGCTCTGTCTGCAACTCTGCCGCCTGTAAGTAGATCTGCGAGAGGTCATGCAGGCTGCCCGCGTAGTTCGGTGGGTCGCTCATGGTTGTCCCCCTTTACAATAGAATCAATTGTGGTTTGATAAAACGCGGCAAGGGCCGTCAATTCCCGGAAGGAGGGCTCCCGCCTGCCCTGCTCCAGCGCGGCAAGAACGCGCTCCGGGATACCGACTGCCAGAGCGGCCTGAGGCAGCGTCAGATTTTCCGCAAGCCGCAGCTGGAGAAGCCGTCCTGCCGGATCGGCGGGGACCTGTTCCCGCGCGGCCTGCAGAGCCAAGGCACGCCGCAGAGCCAGCGGCACCAGTGTGTCCGCCGCTTCCAGGTTGTGCTGATACAATACGGCGTAGCGCAGCACCCGGTACAGCCTGTCCATGGCCCGCCGCAGGGCGCGGTGCACGGTGGCGGGGCTCAGATCGTTTTTCCGCGCGATCTCCGACAGCGGACGTCCCTCAAACCAATACCACTCCACCACCTCCCGCTCCCTGTCCGTCAATTCGTTCGCGATTGCCTCCCGCAGCAGAAAGGCCATGTCTACATCCCGCCTGCGCCAGGCATAGGCGGCCGGGCTTTCGCACTGCCCGCAGGCCCTGCCGCAACAGGCCCGCTGGGCGGCCAGCATTTCCTCCCGGGTGGGGAAACTGAAGTGGATCTCCCGCTCGGACCGTTTTGGCATGGCGGAAACTCTCCCCTTTCTGATTGCCTATTTCTTGTGTTGGTCTTTGCTTTCAAGTTAATAGTGCAACTATTATTATACAGCTCGTACAAACGTTTGTCAATATTAATTCTAATATTTTTTATTTTTATGTTGACAGATTTAATAGTTCGTCTTATAATTTATGCGGCAGTTGTTATCTTTGCGGACGGCCAAAAGCCGCCCCTACCGGATAGGAGAAACGCATTATGAATTTGATTCAGGAATTGCGGCGGAAAAACCAGCTTTCCCAGGCGGAACTGGCCGCCATCTGCGGCGTACATCAGACGGCGGTCAGCCAATGGGAAAACGGACGTACCAGGCCGGACATCCAGGCGCTCAGCGTCCTGGCAGACTATTTCTCCGTCAGCGTAGACCAGTTGCTCGGGAAGGCCGAGGGGGAGCGCAAGCGGCACTTTGTCCCCGTGCTGGGTTATGTGCGTGCGGGTCTGCCGCTGGAGGCCGTGGAAGAAATTCTGGACTATGAGGAGATCACGCCCGAAATGGCGCGCAGCGGCGAGTTTTTCGGTCTGAAAATCCAGGGGGACAGCATGATGCCGCGCTTCTGCCCGGGGGACGTGGTCATCGTCCGCAAACAGCCGGACGTGGACAGCGGCGACATTGCCGTCGTGCTGGTGGACGGCAACGACGCCACCGTAAAAAAGCTCATAAAAAATGGCACAAGCCTGGTGCTTGTGCCGCTGAACAGCGTCTATGAGCCTTTGATTTACCTGGAAGAGGAGATCGCGAACCTGCCGGTCATGATTTTGGGGAAAGTGGTGGAGCTAAGAGGGAAGTTTTAATTCAGCGGATAATTTCGTTTCGCGTTATATGATGTAAAAACGAACCGCCAAAGGCAGCCCCTGCAGCCAGAAAACTGGTAGGGGCAACCTTTGGCGGTTCGTTTCGCTTTTAGGCTAAGAAGATTACTGGTTTAGCGGCGACCAATAGTTCTCCCACGCGATCACTTTCCCGCGCTTGTGCTGCCTGTCGGCACCTTTTTTTTGCCGCGTGAAAATTTCCTCGTAGTTACAGCGGATATCGGAAGCGGTAGCGGCATAGTCCGCCTTTTCCATCGTCCACTCCCTGTTGTTTGTGATTTCCGTGTATTTCGCAAGACTCATGATTTGACCCTTCCCTTCTGTGGCAGTAAGCCACATTCATGTAATTTTATTGGAACAACATCCCGTTATGAGACATCGTAGTTCCCGTCAATTTGATTTTGAGGGTTTTCCCTTATCCGGCGTTTGCTGTGGCTCCGGGCGGAAATAGGCCCATTTCAACGTTTTGAGGTCGATGCTGCCCGCCACCTTCGGGTCCTCTTTCTCCTCCTCCTGGATCAATCTGGCCGCGAATTCCAGGCGTTCTTCCAGTCCGGTGATTCCGCCGAATTTCAGGGTGATACGCCATTTGTAAATCATCCGGATGTCCGAGAGCCGCTCCATATTGATTTCGGTGATGCTACTTGCAAGTTTACTTTTGCCCACCGCGCCGAGCAGGGTCTCATAGGTCTGCAAAACACTCGGGGGTTCCGATGTGTTCAGGGAGAGCGCTGCATTCTGGGAGGAGGCCGCGATCTTAGAGGCCAGCACATCCTGCTCGAACACCAGCGTTTTCCCCGGCACAGCCGTTTCACAGGGGGGCAGCAGCACCCGCAGCGTCTCTTTCGGCGGCTTTGCCGTCTTTTCCAGCACCTTCGCCCGGTCGCTGAGCAACAGCCAGTCCTTTCCGCTTTCGGCCTTGGCGGCAAAGACCCGCTCGATTTCCGTCACCTGGAAAATCACTGTTTTCGGCAGTTTGCGCTTAATACGCACGGAGGCGATATAGGGCAGGGCTTTGGGGATGTCCGCCTCGGCCTGGCGCAGCGGCGCGCGCAGCAGACTCTCCTGCATGCGGATGCCGGAGGCGTCCCAGAGCTCTTCTTCCGTGTAACGCGTATCGCCCTCCACCAAATAGTTCTCTACCCGAATGGAGTTCAAAACTGCCCAGACCGCAGCAAATAACAGGATGAGAAGTGCGAGGGGTACCGCGGCCACCAGAAAAACGCGGCTCTGTTTGCGGCGTTTGTTTTGCCTTTCGCGCGCCATCCGTTTTTGCGCCGCGATTTCAGCCGGGCCGGGACGCGGCGTGGCCTGTGGCGGCGGAGCCTTCCTCCCGGAAGGGGCGGACCGCAGCGGCGGCTGAGGGCGCGCATTTTGTGAACGCGTCGTCTGCGGACGCATCGTCTGCGGATGCGCCGTCTGCGGACGAGGCGCCGTTTTCCCGCGCGATTCAGTTTGCCGATTCGATGCTTGCATGTTCTCTCTCTCTTTTCACATCCGCGCCTAGGGCCCGCAAACTGTTTTCGAAGGCCTGGCAGCCCCTGTCTATCAGCTGGACGGCCGAAACCCGGGTCAGTCCCTCCGCGGCAAGCCCCGCGATGACCAGTGCCGTGCCGCCGCGCAAATCCGGCGCCGTGACCGGGGCACCGCGCAGGCGGGATACCCCCTCAATGACCGCCATCCTGCCCTCAATCTCAATCTCCGCACCGAGCCTGCGCAGTTCCGCCGCGTGCTTGAAGCGGCTGTCGAAGATATTCTCCACAATCATACTCGTGCCCTTCGCCACGCAGGCCATGGCCATGACGGCGGCCTGGGCGTCCGTCGGGAAGCCGGGATAGGGCATGGTGCGGACGGTTTTGAAGCGCCGGAGCTCCCGGGGCGCGGTCAGCCGCAGGGAATTTTCCGTTGCGGCAATTTCGCAGCCCGTGTCCTCAAAGCTGGAACATACCGGACTGACGTGGGCCGGTATCACATCGTTCAGGCAAATGCTGCCTCCGGTGACCGCCGCCGCCGCCATGAAGGTCGCGGCCATGATCCGGTCCGGGATGACGCGGTGCTCACTGCCCTTCAGCTTCTCCACGCCCTCCACTACGACGGTTCCCTCCCCCGCGCCCCGGATCTTCGCGCCGCAGCGGTTCAAAAAGCCCGCCAAATCGCTGATTTCCGGCTCCCGGGCCGCGTTGAGGATGGTGGTCGTGCCCTGCGCCGTCGCGGCGGCAAGCATGGCGTTTTCCGTTGCGCCCACACTGGGTAAAGCCAGCGAAATGGTCTCCCCGCGCAGACGGCCCGAGGCGCTGCAGTAGAGCCGCCCATTTTCCTCCCGCACCGCGACCCCGAACTGCTCCATAGCCCGCAGGTGCAGGTCGATGGGGCGCTGCCCGATTTCGCAGCCGCCGGGGGTGGAGACCTCCGCCTGCCCGAAACGGGAGAGCAGCGGGCCCAAAAAGACAATGGAGGAGCGCATTTCATGCATGAGCGCTTCCGGGATGTCCCAGCGTCTTATGCCGCCGGTGTCCACGCTGACGGTGTCGCCCTCCCGGTTGACCGTACAGCCTAAGTAACGCAGGATTTGAAAGGTCGCGTTTACGTCCGTCAGGTTCGGGCAGTTGTGCAGGACGCTGACCCCCTCCGCGGCGGCGGCCGCCGCCAGAATCGGCAGGGCGCTGTTCTTGGAGCCCTGTACGCGGATTCCCCCCTCCAACCGCCGTCCACCTGTGATGAGAATCTCTTCCATCGCGCACACTCCTCCGAAACAAAACACTGTTTTATCCTATGCGGAGATGTGTGCGTGTGTGCATTGCGGGGAATCTGCATCGGACGGCCAAAGGCCGCCCCTACGGGATCAATCCTTGGACGACACGGTAAATTCGTTCATTTGCATCCGTCACGGCCATGGCCTTCGCATTTTCCCCGATTTGCTGCAGGCGCCCCTTGTCCTGCAGAAGGGCGTCCACCGCTTGGGTCAGGCTCTCCCCGTTCAAATCCTTCTCCTCCATCAGCACGGCCGCGTCCCGCTCAGATAAAGACAGGGCGTTGTAGTACTGGTGGTTTTCCGCGAGGTACGGCGAGGGAACCAGGATGGAGGCCTTCCCCAGAGCTTGAAACTCGTTGATGGAGCTGGCCCCGGCGCGGCAGACGACCAGATCCGCGGCGGAGAGGCAGCGCGCCATGTCGTCCACATAGGGCCTGATGTCGATGTGCCGTTCCGTTTGCAGGTCTATGCCCTGCCGCTGCAAATCGATACAGACCGTCTTTTTTGCCTCCTCGCTGCCCGCCGCGTGGATGAAGTAGCAGTCCCGCGCCCGGTACTTGGCAGCAATCATCTCCGTGACCGCCTCGTTGATGGGCCGCGCACCCAGACTGCCGCCCATGGAGAGAATCAGGGGCCGCCCCTCCAAAAAACCCAGTTCAAAGCGGCTGACCACCGGATTTGCCTCCAGCAGTTCGCCCCGGATGGGCATACCGGTTATGACGCAGGGATTTTTCGGCTTCAGATATTGTTCGGCGTCCGCGGCGGTGAGCATGACCGCGTCCACCTGTTTCGCCAGGGCCTTGTTCGCCACGCCAGGGAAAGCGTTGGATTCGTGGATGGCTGTGGGGATTTTCATCCGCGCCGCCGCGCGGAGCACCGGGCCGCTCACGTAGCCGCCGAAGCCGAGAACCACGTCCGGCCGGAACTCCCGGAGGATGCGCTTCGCCTCCTGGGTAGCCTGCTGCAGCTGCAACACCAGTTTCGCGTTGTGGGCCAGCGCCGCCGGGCTCCTTCCGCGCCGGATACCGCTGATGGTGATCGTGCAAAAATCATAGCCCGCCTCCGGTATCAGCCGCGCCTCCATATGGTCGGCCGTGCCGACAAACCGAATTTCGCAGTCCGGCTCCTGGGAGCAGATATAACCCGCGACGGCCAGAGCGGGATTGATGTGGCCGCCTGTGCCGCCCGCGGCGATGAGGTATTTTTGACTCATGGTACCACCTTTTTATCTGAACTGCGGGCGGACAGGGTCGTCCGCCCCTACATTTTTGGAATCTTAGAGTATCTGGACACCGACAGCACCATGCCCATCTCAATCAGCAAGATCATCAGCGAGGTCCCGCCATAGCTGAAAAAGGGCAGGCTGATGCCGGTATTGGGCACCGTGCCCGTCACCACGGCGATGTTCAACGCCGCCTGCAGCCCCACCTGGAAGCAGATGCCCATGACCAGCAGGGAGGAAAAGCGGTCCTTGGCCCGCAGGGCGATCACAAAGCCACGCCAGACCAGCAGAACGAACAGGATGATGATCGTGAAGGCGCCGATGAATCCCAATTCCTCACAGACCACGGAGAACACGAAGTCGTTTTGGGGCTCCGGGATGTAGAGGTGCTTCTGCCGGGACTGGCCCAGCCCCGCGCCGAACAGGCCGCCGGAACCGATAGCGTAGAGGGACTGGTTGATCTGCCAGCGGTCGCCCTGGGGGTCATAGTCCTCATCCAGCCAGGCCTGAATCCGGGTGCCCGCGTATTTCTGCAGAACGTCCGGATTCGCGATGACGAACAGTGCCACCGCCGCCACGCCCACCGCCGCCAGCACGTACCAGCCGGTCTTGACGCCGCCCAGATAGGTCATCACGATGCCGATCAAAAAAATCAGAATCGTTCCGGACAGGTGGTTTTCTTTGTAGACCAGGAGGCACATCAGGCCGATTACGGCGGCATAGGGCAGCATCATCCACCATTTTTTCGCGATCAGCTTCTGCTTGCGCTCCATGCCCCAGGAGCAGTACAATACCAGCCCAATTTTGGCGATTTCCGAGGGCTGGATGGTCGTGTTCAGCAGGGGCACCCAAATCCAGCGCTTGAAGTCCTCCTTCCCCGCGATGACATGGGGGTTGATCAGCACATAAATCAGCAGGCCAAAGGAGATCAGAAGCGCGAGAAAGGCGAAATCTTTAAATACCGTGTAGTGGATTTTGGAGACCAGGAACAGGACAACCATGCCCCCCGCCGCGTAGAGCAGCTGTCGGCTGATGTAGTAGTAGGGATCCCCCTTCTGGGTATACATGGAGTAGACGTAGCTGGCCGAAAACATCATCACCAGCCCGATGGTCAGCAGGGTAACGACCAAGATGAAAAAGGTCATGTCGAAGCCGCCCTTGGCGAAGTAGTCCTGCAGCCTGAGACGGGGCCGGAGAAAGCTGAAATACTCCAGATACGAAGGATCCCGCCGCGCTGGCTGCCTCTGCCGCGTGGCTGGTCCCTGCCGCGCAGATGGTCTTTGCCGCGCGGCATTCCGTTTTCTGTTTGCCGTCCCGGTTGCCGTGGTCAAATCGAATAGCCTCCCCAATAGAGTACCGCGATGCCGGCGGCGCAGCCCAGCAGATTGGCGAGCGTAAAAACGCGGACGATTTTTTTCTCGCCCCAGCCGCTCATCTCGAAGTGGTGGTGTATGGGCGCCATCTTAAATACGCGTTTGCCGCCCGTCGCCCGGAAATAACCGATCTGGATGACATCCGACAAGCCCTCTATCACGTAGATGAGGCCCACCAGCAGCAGAATCCAGGGAACGTCCAGGGCGTAGGCCAGGGCCGCCACCATGCCGCCCAGAAACATGGATCCCGTGTCCCCCATGATGATTTTGGCCGGGTTCCAGTTCCAGACCAAAAAACCGATGCAGGCACCGGCCAGTGCCGAAGCCGCGACGCCGAAGCCGAACAGGCCGCGCATGACGGCAATCACCGCGAGGGCGAGGGCCACTGTTGTCGTCACGGTGGCACAGAGGCCGTCGATGCCGTCCGTCAGGTTGACCGCGTTTGTAGTGGCGTAGAGCACCACCGCGCCGAATATCCAGAAAAAGAAACCCATTTTGACTTCGGAGAAATCGCCGAAGAAGGGAAGGAACATCGTAGGATTGCCGCCCGCCGCCAAATAGAGGCTCAAAAGGTAGGCGCCGGTCACCACGATTTGAGCCAAGGTCTTCTGCCGGATGGAGAGCCCCTTGTTCTGCTTCTTGACCACCTTTACGTAGTCGTCCAGAAAACCGACCAGGCCGAAGGCCACCGCCATGAGCACGCCGCTCCAAAGCTTGGTCTGCAGGGCGTTCGCCGCCGCGTTGCCGGCGTGTTTGCCTCCGGTCACCAGTGTGCCGCTCATCGCTGTGTCCGCCAGGACAACCGCTATCATAGCGGCGATGCTCCCCAGGGCAATCATAATGCCGCCCATGGTCGGGATACCCTGCTTCGCCTTGTGCCATTTGGGGCCGATGTCCAGAATGGTCTGACCGATTTTCAGTTTCCGCAGCCAGGGAATCAGGGGAAAACCCAACAATACCGTAAGGCCAAAGGCGACGGCAGCCGCCAGCATCATTGCCGCGAATTCGTTCATGTTTTTTCCTCCCATTTGTCCATCCTGAATGTGTCCCGGCCTCGGGCGGACAGGGTCGTCCGTCCCTACAGGCCTGCCGCCTGAATCCGGAGACAGGATCCCTGGCCTCTTAGCGCCTGGGCCGCTTCCTCCGGGTCAATCCCCAGCAAAAACCCCACCGTGAACGCGGCCAGCGCGTTGTAGACCCCGTAGCGCCCCTTGCAGGGCAGCTGTATCTGCGTCTCCCCGACGCCGTAGTCCACCGTGAGCCGGGTCTGCCCCTGCACCAGGCCGATGTCGCGGGACTTGAAGCGGCAGAGCTTGTTTTCCACTCCGAAATAGTAGACCGGTATCTTCCGCGGAGCGCTGTTGTACAGCAGACGGTCGTCCCCGTTGCAGACGGCCAGTGCCTCCCGGGGCATGGCGCTTACCACCCGCAGGGTCGCCTCCAGCAGCTTTTCCTTGGAGCCGAATTCCTTCGCGTAGGGCAGGCCGATGTTGGTGACCACTGAGACGGTGGGCCGGGCGGCTTTCGCCTGGCAGGCAAAGACCTCCGGCGAATCCGGGCTGAGTTCCAGCACGGCGGCCTCCGTGCCGCTGTCCAGTTCAAACAGGCTCAGGGGGAATTGGCAGGCCCGTTTGTCGCTCCGCCAGTTTGTCAGTACGCGGTAGCGGCTCCCCAGTACCTGGGCCGTCATACTCTGGGTGCAGGACTTGCCGCTGCTGCCCATGACGCCGACCACCGGGATGGTAAACTGCCGCCGGTAATACCCGGCCAGGTCATACAGCGCAGCTTTCGCGTTGGCTACTCTCAGTAGGGGCAGGCGACCCTGTCCGCCCAGACAATCCTGCCCGCCCTCTTCGCAGATCAGCGCCGCGGCTCCGTTGCGGACGGCTGTTTGCGCCGCTTGCGTCTGCGCCGGGCCGGGCAATGCGAAGAACAGGTCTCCCGACCGTACTGCTTCCGGGTCGGCGGAAATGCCCGTCACCGTGATGTCTGCTTCCGTTTGCGTGCCAATCACGGACGCAATTTCCTGAATATGCAGTGGTTGCAGAGGCTATCACCCTTTTCCCAAAATCTCCGCGACGACCTCGCGTTCATCAAAGGGGATTTTTCCACTGCCTAGAATTTGATAGGTCTCCTGTCCTTTTCCCGCCAGCAGGACGATATCTTCCGCCTGTGCCATTTCCAGGGCCAGCGCGATGGCCTTTTTCCTGTCGGGTTCCGTCAGCACGTGGGCCGCCTTCTCCGGGATGCCCCGCAGAATGTCCGCGATGATTGCCTCCGGGTCCTCGGAGCGGGGATTGTCGCTGGTCACGATGGCAATGGCGGAGAGCCGCGCCGCGATGGCCCCCATGAGCGGGCGTTTTGCCGCGTCCCGGTCTCCGCCGCAGCCAAACACGGTCAGGATGCGGCCCGCTGCGCTTTCCTTCAGGGCGTTCAGCACATTTTCCAGCGCGTCCGGCGTGTGGGCATAATCAATAATGATGCTATAGGGCATCTGCGTGGGCACGAGTTCCATCCGGCCCGGCACACCCTTGGTTTCGGCCAGGGCTTTCAAAATCACCGGTAGCTCTACCCCAAGGGCCAGCGCGCAGACAGCGGCGCCCAAGGAATTGCTGACACTGAACCGTCCCGGCAGCGGGCAGCGCACCCGGCCGATGAGCCCATGCCCCACCAGCTCAAAGCAAACGCCCCTGGGCTTTACCTTGATATTTTTTGCCGTGTAGTCGGAGGCGTCCGTCTGGGTGGAAAACGTGTGGCGGACGCAGTTCGTATTTTCCGCCAGGGAGAGAGCCGCCGGGTCATCCAGATTGAGGACGGCGTGTTCGGCCTGCTCAAAGAGCTTGTGTTTTGCCGCCCGATAGGCCTCCATTGTGCCGTGGTAATCCAGGTGATCTTGAGTCAGGTTGGTAAAAATGGCCGCGGCAAAGCGCAGTCCCGCGAGCCGCTGCTGCGCCAGCGCCTGGGAGGAGGCCTCCATCACGCAGTGGGTACAGCCCGCGTTTACCATTTCCCGGAAGAGCCGTTGCAGCTCGAAGGGGTCCGGCGTGGTGAGCGCGGCCCCGTATTCCGCGGCGCCGGTCAGGGTTTTGACGGTACCCAGCAGGCCGCACTTATAACCCGCCCGTTCTAAGATTTCCCACAGCAAGAAGCAGGTGGTCGTCTTCCCATTGGTGCCCGTCACGCCAATGAGTGTGAGCTCCTCGGCGGGGTTTCCGAAAAAGGCCGCGCAGAGGAGGGCATAGGCCTTTCTCGTGTCGTCCGTCACGATTTGCCGCGCGAGGCCCAAGTCCCGTTGGGTCACCACCAGGGCCGCGCCCGCCTCCAGGGCCTCCGCCGCCTTGCTGTGCCCGTCGAAATGACTGCCCGCAACGCAGACGAATACGCAGTCCCTTTCCAGTTTGCGGGAATCGTCCGTAACGGTGGAGACCGGCAGCTCCGCGAGGGCGCCAGTGTCGCCGTACCAGGAGAATAATTCTTTTACCAATTTCATACATTCATCCTCGTTGCAGGGTCGTCCACCCCTACACAGCCTGCCTAATCCGCAAAATCTGTAACCCCTGTGTTGGATTTAAAATAAACCGTCACAAATCTGCCCAGTTCTATGGTTTCGCCCGCTTCGGCCGACTGTTTCGTGGCGTAGATTTCGCCGCTGCGCAGGGCGTTTCCGGAAATTTTGATGTTCATCCCCGCCGCCGCCGCGCGGGCGGTGGCCTGGCTGATGGTCAAGCCCATAAAGTCCGGAACCTTCGTCGTCCTTACGCCGTTTTGGTCCGTGTAGAGGATGACGACGCCGCCCTTGGAGAGCGTCTGCCCCTCCGCCGGGACCTGGGAGAGAACGGTTTTGCCGTTGCCGACCACTTTCTCCGTAAGACCGCCTTTTTGCAAGTTCTCCGCCGCGTCCGCGATGCTTTTGCTTATCACGCCCGGCGCTCTCCGGTAGAGCAGTGAGAGCTCCTCCTGGGTGTAGTTGGGCTCCACGTTCAGGTAGTTGAGGCTGTCTTCCATCACCCGGGCCGCCACCGGCGCCACCACCTGGCCGCCGCCCCGGGCGCCGACCGGTTCGTCCACGGTGATGAGGATGGCGATGCGGGCGTCCCGCGCAGGGGCAAAGCAGGTGAAGGAGGAGATATATTTGTCCGCGCTGCCCGCGCCGATCTTTTGGGAGGTGCCCGTCTTGCCCGCCACGTTGAAGCCCGCGATGTAGGCGTTTTTCCCGGTGCCCTCCGCCACGACCATGCGCATCATCTCCGCCACCGTTTTGGCCGTCTCTTCGGAGATCACCTGCCGGCGGACGACGGGTTCCGTCACCTGAATAGCATTCCCGTTTTCGTCCAATTCCTTCGCGACTACATAGGGCCGCATTAATTTTCCACCGTTGGCGATGGCGGACACCATGGTGATGATCTGTATGGGCGAGACCTGGAAGGTCTGCCCGAAGGAGCAACTCGCCAGATTGACAATGGTCATGGCTTCTTTTTTGTGGTAGGTCACGCCGCCCACCGGCTGCGCCTCCGCGGGCAGATCGATCCCGGTTTTCTCCGTAAAGCCGAAGGCCTCGAAGTATTTATAGAATTTATCGATTCCCAGGCTCTGCCCCACCGTGATGAAGAAAGGGTTGCAGGAGTTCATCATCCCGTGGGTGAAATCCTGGGTGCCGTGCCCGCCGTGATTGTGGCAGTGGATGGTCCGGTCCTTGACCCGGATGGAACCCGTACAGGTGTAGGTCCGGTTCAGGGAAAAGGTCTTCTCCTCCAGGGCCGCCGCTGCGGTCACGATTTTAAAGACGGAGCCCGGCTCGTAGGTATCGCTGATGATGCGGTTGCGCCACTGGGCAAACTTCGCGTTGTTGACGGCCTCCTGCCGCTCCTCCCCCTCCGGGAGAACTGAAATTGCCTTGAGGGCTTTTTGGTCTACGATCTTCTGCGGGTCGTTCAAGTCGTAATTCGGCATTCCCGCCATGGCCAGAATGGCGCCGGTTCGCACATCCATCACGATGCCGTAGGTCGCCTTTCCCTGGGTATCGATATAGAGCTGTTCCAGGCCCTTTTCCAGGTAGCGCTGAATGACCTCATCCAGGGTCAGCACCAGGCTGTGCCCCTGTTTCGGGTCGTACAGGGTCTCGTACTGCAGGGGCATCAGGTCGCTCCTGCCGTTTTTCGCCGTGATGCGCCTGCCCGAAACACCGGTCAGCTCCGTGTTGTATCTATACTCCAGCCCCTCGCGGCCGATGTCGTCCGTTCCGGAAAAGCCGATAACCGCGGAGGCGAAGTTGTGGTGCGGATAATAGCGCTTCACGTCCGGGTCGATGCCAATCATACTGCTGTAAGCAACTTTTTTTTCTATCAGCTTGTTGCCGTCCTGCACGGTGTAGCTGACTCTCTCCTTCATCAAATTAGAAATCTCTACTTTTTGTGGGAGTTCCACGCGCCGCTTCACGTCCAGATACTGCATATGGGAGAGCTTTGCCTTGGTCATCACCGTGTCGTAGCTGACGTCCAGGATATCGGAGAGCCTTTGGCAAACTGTTTCGCGCACTTCCTCGTTGGGGATACGGCTCGGGTCGATGAAGACCTTCCAGACATTGGCGCTCTGGGCGAGTACCTTTTCGTTCGCGTCGTAGATGTTGCCGCGCTGCGCCGTCAGCAGGGTGTCCTGCAGTTGGTTGGCCTCCGCCTTCTCCTTGTATTTTTCCGCCTGCACGATTTGTATGCGGCCCAGGTTCAGCGCGCTCGCGCCGAATCCAACGGCAACGATCGCAACCAGCACGCTCAACGCGCGGTGGGTCATGCGCTGTCTGGGTGATTTGATTGCCATGCTCCTGCCTCCCGATAGTCCGCCGCTTGTCAGAGATGACGCGCCGGGGCGTCGCGCCCTACAAGCTTGCCGCCAATTAGGGTTGTGGGGGCGGAAAAATTTCTCCCGCCCCCTCCCTCTTTATAAAATGGAAATGGAAATGTTAAAATAAGATGCAGCCGCAACTATAGCCAATCAACTTTACTATGTATATGCCACCATTCCCCGTATTTATTCTTTTACTCTTTCCCGCTGAAGAACAGGATCTCGTCTCCCTGCGCGATTGTAATATACCGGAGCGGCTCCTGGCATTTGACCATGCCCAGCTTTGTGCTGGCGATTTCCTCCACCTTTTCCAGGGACACCTTTGAGTTGAGCTCCATCATTAAACGGATATGCTCGCTCTTTTTGGCCTCCAGCTCCACCTGGGCCTTCTCCTGAGCGTTCACCAGTGCCGTTATCTGCACACGCATTTGGAGCGTTGCGCCGATCAAGCAAAAGAACACTGCCGCAATGGCCACAATCCTGAAGATAAACCTGCGCTGTTCCCGCGCCTCCTGCCGGAGCTGCTTTCTGGACTTGCGGGGTTCTTTCAGCAGCCGCGGCCCGGGCGACGGCCGCCCCCTGCGCTGCGGTACGCCGCGCTGCGGCGCGGTGGAATCCTGATACGTATCGAACGCCGCGAAATCGTAGCGTTGTGCACTGCTCATGTTAGCCATAGATATTGCCTCCCGTTTGATTGCGATTGTAGGGGACGGGTCAACCGTCCTGTGAAAAAGCGTCACTACAGTTTTTCCAGCACCCGCAGTTTTGCGCTTCTGCTCCTTGGGTTCCGCGTCAGCTCCTCTGCCGAGGGCTGTATAGTTTTTTGCGGCAGCCGTGCTTCCGGCTCCTTGCCGCAGACACAGACCGGGAATTCCGGCGGGCAGTCACAGCCTCTGCAGTGTTTCCGGAAATTCAGCTTGACGATGCGATCCTCCAGGGAGTGAAAGCTGATGACCGCCAGCCTGCCGCCGGGTGTTAAACAGCCGAACAGGTCATCCAGCGCCCGGTCGAGGCCGTCCAGTTCCGCATTCACATAGATGCGCAACGCCTGGAATACCTTGCGGGCCGGGTGCCCGCTTGCCCTGCGCGCCGCCGCCGGAACGGAACTTTTGACGATTTCGGCCAGCTGCGCGGTGGTGCTGATTTCCCCCTGCGCCCGCGCCCGGAAGATGCCCTTCGCGATTAGCGGCGCGTACTTTTCTTCGCCGTAGCGGTAAAAGATATCCCGCAGTTCTATTTCCAACAAGGTGTTGACCGCGTCCGCGGCGCTGTGTCCGCTCATACTCATGCGCATATCCAGGGGACCGCTGCTGTGGTAGGAGAACCCGCGTTCCGCCGCGTCCAATTGGCGGGAGCTGACACCCAAATCCGCCAAAATGCCCTCCAGGGCAGGAAATTGCAATTTCTCTAAAATAAGCTTTACAGCAAAGAAATTTTCCTGTACAATAACAACGTTTGAATGGTTTTGAAAACGTTTCCGCAGCGCAGTGATCGCTTCCGGGTCGCGATCCACGCAGAGCAGGCGTCCGTTGCCTTTCAGCTGCTCCGCAATCGCGGCGCTGTGTCCGCCGCCGCCGGCCGTCATATCCCCGTAGTTGCCCTCCGCCACCCGCAGCGCCTCTATGCACTCCCGCAGCAGAACCGGCTCGTGTTGAAAGTTCGGTTCCATCAGCTGAAGTTGGAGAAGTCGTCGTTGTCGATCTCCGCGTCAAAGACTTCCGGATTCCAGATTTCCACTTCATTCCCGACGCCGATGATTCTCGCGGTCTTTACCAACTGCGCGCGTTCGCAGAAATTCGCTTTCAGGGAGATGCGGCCCTGCTTATCGGCCGAGATTTCTTCGAGATTGTTGTTCAGGCTGCGCTTGGCCTTTTTGTACTCTTTGATATTGCCTTCGGATTCCTCGGCCAACTCCTGGTATACCTCTTCGAGCCGTTCCTCCGTACAGAGCGTGACGCAGTGCACGTCCTTGTTGACCGGCAGATACATATAAAAGGTCTCCCCCAGGCGTTCCCGGAATTTGGCGGGTAGAAACAGCCGATTCTGTTGGTCAAGATTGTTTTCTACTCTGCCCGCGAACAATGGCATGTCCATCCCCCTTTCCGGCGGCCGATTCCCCTGTTGGCCCCTGATAATACCTTTTTGCACCTTTGTGCCCCTAATTATAGCGGAGCTCTCTCAAAAATGCAAGAGGGAGATTGCAATTATTTATCAAAAATCGTGCCAGAACACATGTACGCCACGATATATTGTGGTTGTATCTATTAATTTTTTATAAACTTTTCATAAAAAGCACTGATATGCCGTTTTTGGCGTATCAGTGCTTTTCTTTTTTTGCTTCTTTTTTCGGTTATTATGCGGACGAGCGGCCGCTATATCTCCTCTATCATCGCCGCAATCACCGTGACGTCGTCCCGGTGAGCGGCCGTCTGCCCGCTTTCCGTCAGGGCGGCGATCTCTTCTGCGAGGGCCTGGGCATCGCTCCCCTCCCAGCCGCGCAGGAGTTGCAATATCGCCCCGCCGCTGTCCGCGGCGGCTCCGCCCTCCGTTAGGATCCCGTCCGAGACCAGGACCAGCACATCCCCGTCCGTGAGGGCGGCACTGGCGTCGGCAAAGCGGATGTCCCGCAGGATGCCCGCCGGCAGGGAGGGCTGTTCCAAGGCCGCCGCCTTGTGCTTGTGCCGCACAAAGGAGGCCGCCGCACCCGCCTTATAGAAGTCGGCCTTGCCGCTGTAGAGATCCACGCAGGCCACGTCCAGAGTCGCGAGGGATTCCTCCGCGGACTTGATCAGCAGCGCCGTGTTGACGATGCGCAGTGCGCAGGGGAAGTCGAGCCCCGCCCTGACCAGCTTGGCAAACAACTCCGTCGCCATGGCGGCATCGATGGCCGCGCGGCTGCCCGTCCCCATGCCGTCGCTGAGAATCAGGATCTCCCTGCCCCGGCTGTCCTGGAAGCACTCGAAGTAGTCCCCGCAGACGGAGTCCGGCTCACTGGGAGACTGCACGGCACCGAGACGGACCCGATACTGCATCCGCTGGGGAAACAGCAGGCTAACTCCCCGTTCCAGCTCCTCGATTTGCGGACGCTCCAGCTCCACGCCGGTCGCGGCACGCAGCTCGCGTAGCAGTTTCGGATATTCCGTGGCCTCCGGCGGATGCGCGACTTCAGCCCGCAGACTGATTCTGCCCAGACTGTCCCGCAGCAGCTTCACCGCGCGGCAGTGCAGACCGGAGGCGTTCAGGGCCTGTTTGCTGCGCGTCGTCGTCTCCGGCAGCAGCACGCTCTCCAGACTCAGCTCGCAGGAGAGCTCCTCCAGGATTTCCGCCATCCCCTGGAACTGGTCCGCCACCACGTCCCGCATCTGCCGGGCCCGCTGCCGTGCGCCCTGCTGGGCGACCTGGCTGAGATAGAGCCGGTTGTATTCCACCGCCAGCCGGGCCGTGTTGACGCAGCTGTCCTGAAAGGCCTGCGGAAAAGATTTCGAGTCCATATGGCCGTCGGCCGTGAGTTGCGAGAGGGCCTCCCGGAAGGCCTCTCTCGTACGCTCCAGGTTCTCCCCCCAGCAGAAGTCCGCGCCCGCGCAGGATTCGCAGACCCGTGCCCGCACCGCCTCCGAGGAGAGCTCCGGGTCGGAAAAATCCAGCTGATCCAGGCCCTGGGCCACCGTATCCACGCAGACCGACACGGAGCCGATGGCCCGCGCAGCCTCCCGCAGGCGCTGGGAGGCGATTTCCCTCGCCTCCTCAGAAGGCTGGCCGGGCCCTCCCGCGCGCAACAGCTTCTGCGCCTCGGAGAAGGGCCGTTTGGGCAGGGCCACGAAAATCACGGAAGCCGTAGCCGTCTCAAACAGGAGCGCGACGGCGGCCGCGTTGCCCTCCAGCACCGCCGCGATGCCGCTGACCAGAACGAAGGCCACGGCGGTTCCCAGTTGCCCCAGGGAGGAAAACAGTCCTGCCAGCAGTCCCCCCGCGCAAAAAACGGCAATCCCTGGATTGCCGCCGGCAATTTCCAGATTGCCGATGTCGAGGGCCAGCCCGCCACCCCGTGCCGCCGCCAGCGCCAGCCCCACGCAAATGCCCGCGATGCCGCCGCCCGCTTCGGCGGCCACATAGGCGGCGGAGAGCACCAGCAGTCCGCCCAGGATGTGCGCTGGAGTCACGCTCCAGAAGCGGTACTCTCCTAGGGCCATGAGCAGTACGGAAATACAGAGGATGAGTCCCGCCATCTCCCTGCGGTCGGTCCGGTAAATCGATTTTCCGTACTGTGCCGTCCGGAAGGCCCCCGCGAAAAACCAACACATTCCGCCCGCGAGGACGGCGTCGCAGCCGAACTGCAGCAGTCCGCCCAGCTCCAGCCCCTGGGCCCAGAGTACGGTCAGCCCCGTGGCCAGGGAGCAGGCGAAGGCCGCCGCCGCCGCAAAAGTCGCTGCCTTTGCCTCCGGAAAAAAACGGGCACAGACGCTGCGGACAGCCACCGCGCTGACAGTCGCGACCAAATAGCGCATCAGAAGCACCGGTTCATCCAGCGCGGAGAGATATCCCAAGCAGGTGCCCGCCGCGGAAAGCAGCCCGAAGGGCCGCGGCGCCGCAGTCGCAAAAGCCATCGCGAAGGGAGAGATACTGCCCAGGGCCTTGGTCTGGGCCAACAAAAACCCGGCCGCGAAGGCCGAAAGCTGTGCCAGCAGTTCCCAGAGACTGACGGGCCATTGGCTGAAAGAGGCCAATTGTATCGTCCGGCGCGGTTTCGCCCTTTTCTGCTCCGTGTGTTCCATAGGTATGACCGTCCCTTCTTCTGCAGCGCTTTGGCATCTATATATTGTGCTCTCGCAATGATTGTACTACTATATAGGTGCGAACACTGTCAAAGGGCGCTGACAAATTTAGCTGTTAGATAGTAGATGTTAGCCATTGGGCGCGGATTGTGAGGACTGCGGGGATAAAACGCAAAAACCGCCTGCCCGGGTTTATGGGCAGACGGCTTTATGTGGACCAGACTAGGAATATAAAGATTTTACTGTTTTTGTTTCCATCCAGCAAAACCCACCTAAATTTTGGAAATTGCTTTCCCTGTCTTCATTCGAATAAAAGCCTTTTGTATTTCTCCTGCGATGAGAGGCGTGATAGACAGGCCAATCATAATGAGCCAGTGATTCAGACTCACGGGGACACAATAGAAGATTTCTCTTAACCCCGGGACGGCGGCAGTGAGCCCTAAGGTTGCGAGTGAGAAGCAGATACCGGCGAAAAGCAGCCTGTTGGTGGTAAAACCGATTGTGAAGATAGACTGCTTAAAGCTCCTTACATTGAAGATATTGACGACCGAAGACCAGCCGATAACCAGGTATGCCATTGTTCGGCCCACTTCATGAGAAGGCGCTGCGGAACCGGGCAAGGCGACGAAGGCACCTATATAATAACCGATCAACGAAACCACAGCAAAAACCGCTCCGTACAGCGTGATCCTTGCCGCCACACCTCTGGCAAAAATGCTTTCATCTTTCTTTACGGGCTTTTGGCTCATGACGTCCTTTTCTGCCGGCTCGCGGCACATACACAGGTCGGGTACGCCGTCGGCCACGACGTTGATGAACAGCAGCTGGATTGCGACAATGGGGGCTTCCTTCCAGAACAACATGCCCAGCAGCATGGTAAAAATTTCGGAGAGGTTACAGGATATCAAAGAGCACAAAACTTTGCGGATATTGGTGTATACCCGCCTTCCTTCCTTTACGGCGTCCACAATCGAGGCGAAATTGTCGTCGGTCAAAACGACATCGCTGGCACTTTTCGAAACATCGGTACCCGAACCCATCGCGACCCCGGCGTTTGCCGCGTTGAGGGCAGGCGCGTCGTTTACGCCGTCGCCTGTCATGGCCACCACCTCGCCGTGGGACTGCCATGCCTTGACGATTCGAATCTTGTCCTCCGGGCTGACCCTTGCGTAGACTGCGTAATCTTTTACGTTCGCGGCCAGTTCTTCATCCGGCATGTCTGAAAGTTCCGCGCCGGTGATCGCTTTTTCACCGTCGTTTAAAATGCCGATTTCGCGGGCGATGGCGGAAGCGGTTATGGCGTGATCCCCCGTGATCATGACGGTTTTTATGCCCGCTTTCTTTGCGGTCTGTACAGCCAGTTTGCTTTCGGGGCGCGGCGGGTCGATCATGCCGACAAAGCCGGCGAAGGTCAAATTATTTTCCAGTTCGTTCTCATCCATAACCTCGGGCAATTGATCGTAATATTTATAACCGACGGACAGAACCCGCAGCGCGTTGTCCGCAAATTCGTCGTGGATGCGCCTGGCGGTATCCATGCAATCAGATTCCAAATCAGTGGGGATTCTGTCAAAGGCTCCCTTGGTAATCGAGATATACCGTGAATCCTCCGTTTTGTGAACCGTCGTCATCAGTTTCCGTTGTGAATCGAATGGTATTTCAAACACCTTCGGGAATTTGGCGTCCAGTTCTGCTTTTTTTTCAAACTTATCCTGAAGCAATCGGACGATGGCAGTTTCGGTGGGGTCACCGATTTCTTTCAGTTCCCCGTCCTTTCTATCTACCGACGCGTTGCTCGCCAGTGACAGGATCTCTATCAGGAACCGCTCCTCCCGGTTGAATTCCTCCTCAGCTTTTGCAGGGTTATGCCCCGCGGCCCAAACCCGCTGAATGGTCATGCGGTTCATGGTGAGCGTGCCTGTTTTATCCGAGCAAATCACCGACGCGCTGCCCAGAGTTTCAACCGCGGAAAGCTTGCGTATAATGGCATTTTTCTCCGCCATGAGCATGACGCCGTAGGCCAAAGACGCGGTCACAATAATGGGAAGACACTCCGGCACGACAGCTACCGCCATGGAAACGGCATTTAAGAGCACAGGGAGCGGATTTTCCGCAAAGCTTCCGTTAAGCAGCTCCATCAGAAACAGAATGGCGCCGGACAGCAATGCGACTACGCACAGGATTTTACCCAGGCCGTTCATTTTTTTCTGCAGCGGAGTCGTTTCCTTTTTGGTGTCGCGGAGCAATCCGGCGATTTTTCCCATTTCCGTGGACATCCCGGTTTCGACAACGACGGCAGTCGCTCTGCCGCTTGTAATCAGACAGCCGGAAAACAGCATATTTAATCGATCACCGAGAGGCGCTTTTTCAGGGATTTGAGCGTCCGCGTCCTTTTCGACGGGAACACTTTCTCCCGTCAAAATGGCCTCATCGGCCCTCAGATTTACGCTTTCAATAATACGGACATCCGCCGGGATCATATCTCCCGCTTCCAGCACCAGAATATCACCGGGAACCAGTTCCGCCGCGTCGAGGTTCATCTTTTCGCCGCCCCGGAGGACCACCGTCATATGGGCATGCATGTTTTTTAAGGCTTCCAGCGCCTTTTCCGCGCCCATTTCCTGCTTGGTGGCCAAAAAGACGTTGACAATCACAATGGACAGGATGACGATGGAATCGGTAAAACCGTGGCCCGGATCAAAAATGGCCACATAAAATGCGATCCCCGCGGCTGCCAGCAGAATCAGGGAGGTAATATCCATCAGATGATGGAACGCTTTTCGCAAAACTGTCTCTTTCTGTTCATCATCAAATTTATTCAATCCCTTTTCCCGCCGGATTTCGTTTACCTGCTGGTCTGTCAGTCCTTTGTCCGGGTCTGTTTGCAGCGTTCGATAAATGTCTGTCAATTTTTCCTGCAAATAATTCATCCAAACCTTCTCCCTTTCACAAAATAGCCTTTTAGGTGTTTCATGCATCAACTAAAAATTATTCGAGTAGATTTTTTTCTATTGCAATCCGAATTGCGTCTACGTTGTTATTCGCGTCCAGCTTTATAAAAATTGACCTCAGTGTGGATTTAACCGTATTAATGGATAAATAACGGTTTGTCGCGATATCTTCGCGGGAGAGGCCGTGATACAGGTCATTTAAAACTTCCTGTTCCCGTTCGGACAGCTGAATACTATCTTGCATATTTTTTTCTTTTTTAACCGAATTCATGATGACATCGGCTTTTTTCGCGTAAATAAAAGCTTTGCGGTCAATTTTTTTGAGCCATTCCTCCGGGATGCCGCAATCTGTCTGTTTGAATGCGGCCACAATCAGCGGGTGCAGATTTTTCCCAAGCTCAATGAAGAACATCTCAAACTTACCGCCAAATGACAGCTCGTATGCTTTTTTAAAATCTGCCATGGCTCCCGCGGTGTCGCCCGTGTTGAGCCTTGCAACGGCTGTCAACAGGGAAAGCATCAATTCGCCGAACAAAAACCGGTGCTGCGGTTCTCTCGGATAAGAATTACACAAGACCGTAAGTGCCTGGTCGTATTTTTTACAAGCGATATTATATCTGACATTGACAATCAATTCTCTTATAGGAATACGGACTTCAGTCGCCGATTCTTTTTCATCCATAGCAAACCAGGGTGGTACCATTTCGGGGAGACCGATTTGGACGTAGAAAGAACCGGTAATCAAGTCATAAAGCAACTGACGGTTCCAAAAATCTGGATTATCCAGATGGCTGCGCAATTTTTTCAGTATTTCTTTTACTAACGAATAGTCCCCTTGCTTCACCGCGGTCCGAAGCAGATATTGTTCCGCCATCGCCTCAATGCTGTATTGCTTTTTTTCGTGTGCTTTCAGGGCCGCGTTATAAGCGTGTTTTTTTGCCGAATCCGGTCGGTTTTTAAAAAATGCAAGCTCACATGCGACCAGATCATCATAGCCGTAATACATGTCATGAAAGGTTTCCGCGACGTAAAAAGCAGTTTTCCGCGCTGCTTTCAGGAATTGGTCGAACTCCGAATAATCTGCACCTTCTCCGACCAGGCAGGCATAAGAACGGATATCGGCGACGCTAAAAGGTCCCGTTACTTCTGCCGGAGTTAGGGATGTTTTTTTTAAATATTCCACCGACTTTTTTAAATGTTTCGGAGAATCGTATTTATGTGTAACTGTACAGCTATACATATCGATGTAAGTCAAATTGCTGTAAGCAGTACAAAGAAGGAGGGAAGCCAACGGCATATCTACGTGCTCCCATTCCCGAATGGTATTGAAAGACCGCTTCCCCGCTTCTTCATACCTGCCTGCTCCGATAAGCAAAAGAGGTATAAACAAGTGTTTTAACAACAGAACACTTCGATTGCTTTTTTCTTGGTTACCTGGATCTAAATTCTCTAAAATGTTCAGAAAATATTCGCAAGTGTCACACGGCAACTTAAACGGATAGGAAAGAAGAATCTGGAGCATACGGTCAAACTGATGCGATTTTGCGTAATAATTCATGGCGTTCATATAAAAATTGTTCTCAGCGCACCATTGCGCCGCCCACTGGTAGGTATCTTGTTTTTCTTCATCAGACAAAATATCCTGTTTGCTTTGTAAAAATTCTAAATAAAGCGGATGAATCCTGTAATCGCCGTTAAAGCTGTCGAACCACATAAAGGAAGTTAACCGCGGCGTATTTTGCAGTATGGTTGCGTCACTTAAAAATTCATTGAGCGGCATCACCGGTAAATCAGATACCAGTGATAATTTCGCCATAATTTTTTGAGCCCTCTCCGGGAAATCGCTCCATGCTTCTGTTTCCAATAATTTAAAGATGTTTTGCTTCATGGTATCAAGCGCGAGGTTCAGATTTTGGGGTACTCTTTTTAAAACCAGACAAAGCAGCTTGATTGCCAGTGCCCAGCCTTTGGTGGCGTCAAGATATTGTGGAAGCTCCTTTGCAGAAAACGGGATGTTCCGCAAACGTAAAAATTCCGCAAGTTCACTGGCTGTAAAGCGCAATTCATCCTCTGTTATGATGCTGGCCAACCCTTTGGAAAACAAAGATACGGCGTTGATTTCAGGTTCCTTTCTGGAAATGATGATTACGCACGCGCCGGGAATTCGCAGATGGGCACAGCGTTCCGCAAAGGTCAATGCCTGTTTGGAATGTATCAAATGGAAATCATCCAATACCAGAAATGTTTTGTGCGAGCGGTGTTCTGTGGTTTTCACTGTCTCAGCAAATTGCTTAAAGTGGGCAAGAGTTTCCGGAAAACCAAATTCACGCAATTTGACGGCCAGGTCAGGATTGTCCAAAGAAATATTGCGCGTGAGACTTTCCCAATAATGGGAACCCATATTGTCGCTTCCGGTAAGCTGTACCCACCGGACGATGGCGTCCTCCTGCTGCTCGATATAATGATGCACAGCTTGGGTCTTTCCATAACCGGCACCCGCAATCACATAAACCAATTTGCAGCGGGTTGCCTGATCGAAAATTTTATCAACCCGGGGACGTGGCATAAAATTCGCGGTCAAAGGCGAATTATTGAAATTAATTTCATTTATTTTATTCACCCCGTATATCCCCTCCTTTGTTTTTTTCATCTGTTCTTGACGGTTTAATCTTGTATCCAAAGTCTTGTATGTTTTCTATTAACTACTTAAAATCAGTATTATTCAGCCGTTGCATTTTTTCATAGTGATTCAGTGAAAACTCGCCATTATCCTATCACAATACATTCTCTTTTTCAAGTCATATATCAACATTTTTATGCTTCCGAAGAAGTCTGTTTACGAATCCGGCCTTTTTTGTTTTGTTTCCTACTGGCAGCAAGGAGTTTTTGTCATTCCCAATTTCGCAGAAAGCTCAGCCGAGGAAACCAGCTTTCTTTTTTCTACCAGATAAATAACAGCGAAAACCCTTTAAAATCACAGGTAAGCGCAAAATAAAGCGACATCTATGGCACATCCCCCTACTGTGCTATCATTGAGGCATAGTAAGGGGGATGTGCCATAGGTGCCACTTCATTTGGCGCTTACTCAACCGCCTACTGCGGAAGACCCGCCGACATCCTCTCCAAAATCACAAGTATCGGAAATTGCATTTCGAATAAGATGCGAAGAGTTTTCAAATACTGACCCCTACGGTTGAATTCCAAACCAAGACCGCATCCAATCGGAAAAGCCCCGCGCGCCGACAATCCGGTACAGGAACGCATCCAGGAACTTCAAGATCCGGACGAGCAGAGACTCCACACCGGGACCCTCCGAAGATTGTACGCCTAGCACCGCGTTGATTGCCTCCCGCAGGGTGGCCTCGACGGCTTCACAATCCGGAGCCCCGTATACATTGGTGATTTTCAGCATGGCAAGGGCACCGTCCAGCGCCTGTTCCAGTGCGGCGAACTGCGTGTCTGCGGCGTTGGGGCAGGCGGCGCGGTCGTTCAGCAGGGCCTCCGCCTGGGGAATCAGGTTGCGGGTGAGGTTCTTCACGTCGCGGCCCAGATTGAACTGCGGGAACTTCTCCGGCTCGGAATGGATGTCGTCAATCGCGCCGATGACAATGTAGAGCAGCATGACCAGGGCGCTGTCGTTCCCGGCGGCCTCGTGGTGCTGGTCCTGGCAGAACCAGGTGGTGTCGGGGAAGGCACAGGTGGAGGCGTCCACGCTCTGGTTCGGCGAGATGTATTTCGGGTCACGGCTGGCGAGGTAGGCCGCGTCCAGCTTCTGTCCCACGGGCACGTAGGTGGCGCCCAGGGAAGTGGAGGCCAGGTGATTGACCGCGTCGGAATTGGTGCCCCTGGAGGAGTCCATGATGGCGAAAAAGCTGTAGGCGCCGTAGTCAAATCGGAGGTTGTAGGCGCTGAGATTATACACGCCCACGCCGTAATTTTCGTTTAAATCTTTCAGGTTTTCCACCAGGTTCAGGCGCGCCTGCTGGAAGCGGTCAGTCTTGGCCCGCAGCACGGCGAACTCCGGGGCGCTCAGGTAGCGCTCCGCCAGGCCGTCATATTTTTTGCTCTCCACCATGGACCAGAACAGCGGGTTGTAGAGCAGTATGCCCTCCATCATGCCGTCCACCATGCCGGTCAGGAAGTTTTCGAAGGCCAGGCGGGGCAGGGCGTGGAACAGGATGTTGACCAGGTTCCCCAGGATGGGATCTGCGCCCAGTTCCCGCATCATCAGCGGGGCAAATTCCTGAAAGATGAAGTCATCCTCCAGGTTGAAGTTGCGGGAGAAGAAGTCGGAGATGATCTCCGTGCCGTCCAGCACCGCCACTGCGTTGACGATGCGGTGGAGATCCGTCTCGGGGCTGGATTCCTCCAAATCCAGATAGGCCGTCAGGATAGTGCCGCCCAAACTGAGGCTGAGCAGGTTGACCTTCTCCATGCCGCTCTGCTGTTTGACCATCTGAATATATTCATGCAGTGCCCGGCCGATGTCCATAGGGTCGCCGATGACGTTGTAGTTAAAATAGTAGATATTTTCTTCGCCGATCTCCTCCACAAAGGCGCGGATGGGCGCTTCTCTATAGAAAGAGTCCTTGCGGCTCTCCGTCATGCCGGAGACGGGGCCGTCCAGAAATTCCGTTTTCAGGTTGTTTTTCGGCGTGCCGTCTATGTTACAGGACTGGATGGCCAGGATTTCTTTCATCGTATTTGCCGCTGCCTGCAGGATATTGCCGGGCACCTGCAAAAACAGGGACATCAGCAGTGCCGGCAGCAGATTCTTCAGCAAAATGGCGTTGACCGTCGTGCCGTCGATAATCAGCAGGCCGCCGCCCAGCTCCCTTCCTTCGGCGTCCCGGACCGGGTTGCCGTCCTCATCCGCCAGGTAGGAGTAGGACATGGCAATGCCCGGGATGACAATGGTCGGGTAGATGGTGTCGTCCTTTTTAGCCCAAATCTCCGGATCCACGGTGAGAATGTTGTGCCGCCCGTAGTGGCCGGCTTCCCGCGCGGAGGCGGGCAGGAGGAAGGCGGTGCAAAGCAGTGACAGGGCGAGAAAACAAGCGATCGTTTTTGTGATACGTTTTTTCATAAGAATCCCCTCAATTTTTATTTAATGATTTTTTATCCATTTTAAATGCCAGTTTTCGCACGCCAGCTTGCATTTTCGTCAGTTGGATCATCACCATAATAATACAGAGAAAACTCTACCCCAGAATCTTCGCTCTCATAGTAAAAGGTAACTGCGATATTCACGAAAAGATTTTCTGATTTATTTATATCTTTAACTTTTATGTATTTCCCATCATTTGTTTTGCAAAAATAATATTCCAGCGCACCGAAGTATTGCGTTGTAGGAGAACGTTGCTCTGTGGGTTCACCGAGCAGTCTTATAATCTCATTTTTTTTTGTTCTTCCGTTGATTCCCTTATAAATTTCCCAGTTCTTGAATGTAGGTATTTTATCCGATGGTATAATGCCAACAAATTTTTTATCTAAAAAGCCCATCACATAGTCTCTATAATAATAATCCACACAATCTTCGTATTCTTTATTAATATACTCAAGGTTCTTCTGACCCACAATAGAAAGACATTCTTCCTGGTTCATACCAAGCCATATGGTGAACTTTTTTCTTTTATCTGTGAAAAAGAAATCTTCCGCCTCTAATATCAAATCTTCTTCATCTGTTATTCGCTGCGCTGGCTTGCAGCCTGTGCAAATCACTATACTAATCAATAGAATGATAGCAACAAATTTTTTCATGGTCCTCACTCCTACAATCGTATTTGCGAATAAGGCACGTCCACCAACTCCACAAGCGCGTCGCTGACGCCCGGGCCGACCGTTGGGTAGGGCCTTCCGTCCGGCAGCGTCAGGGCGGCGTCCATGCGCGTCTTGTCGGGAGATCCACGCGGCGGAAACAGTTCCAAAATGGGATGCGCGGTGAGCGGCGCAAGGTAGTTGCCCACTTTTTGACCCTGTGCGTGGCACTCGTCTATTACGGCAGAAAGTTCCTCCTCATCGAGACCAAATGTAGCGTCCAGGTTGATAAAAGCGGTCTCTTCACTGCCGCGAAAGTGCGGCAGTTCATTGCGGAGGAACGCGGCCGTTTCTCGCCAATGTTGCGGCGAGGCGAAGGCGGAAAGCGCGGAGAAGCTGTTCCAGCCGAAGGGCACACCGTGGCTCCAGCCGAACGCAAACTTGCCTTCCATCGCGCGGCGTCCGTAGGCCTCCATCCCCGTGCGGATATCTGAGTACCAGCCGCAGAGGAAACGCACCGAGCAGACGCCGTCCCCGACAACGGTTTTATTTTGGATTGCGTGCTTTACCCGGCCGTTTGCCGCGCGCCGTTTGCGATGCCCTATACGGTGCCGCGCCACGTTGAGCCGCAGCCCGTTTTGGCACGCCATGCTGTGGCGTACTGCGCTGCGTGGAATCCTGTGGAGCCTTACGCTGTTCCCGGGCCTGTTTTACCTTCCGCGCCCGGATGCCGACGCCCGGCTTTTGGGCCGCGGCCTTCTTTTTTTGCTTGGCCTTTTCCCGCAGCTCCGGGTTTTCTTTATAGAAAATCATGCTGCCGCCGATGACCTGCACCACCTCCGCGCCGCAGCCCTCCGCGATTTGTTCCGCCAAGGCCTCCGGCGGCTCCGGGATGGTTTCCAGCAGCGCCTTCAGTTTGATCAATTCCCGGGTGCGGAAGGCGTCCCGGGTTTGGTTGAGCAGGGCTTCGGACACCCCGCCCTTGCCCACCTGGAACAGGGCCGGGAGGTGATTGGCCTGGGCCTTTAATTCTGCGCGTGTTTTGCTTGTCATAACGGTGTTCCTTCTTAATAAATTCGTTTTTTCTAGGGTGTGATGAGGAGGACGGCACACGGAGTTTTTATGCTGTGCTTCCGGTAATATCCTCTGCGGTTAATCGCAGCAAATAGAACGGCCGTAGCCAGCCTGGTTGATTTTGTATGGAAGGTAATATTTTTTGTAGAGACCTCTTCCCGACCCGACGGTCTAAAATCGCAAACAATCTCACGAGTGGATCCTCGCAGAACAAGCTTTTTTGGATACTTTGATTTTGATAGGCATAAAAAGCGTTGTAAAATTCAACAGAATCAAAACCGCCTTTATTATGGATTTCAATACCGCTTTGAGCAGTTCCCTCGGCTGCTCTGTGCCATTTAACAAAATCGGATTTTAATAGTTCTTCACCATCAACCCGAATGGCAATCCTTGTGTGTTCATCGAATGTTCTGGGGTATCTCGTCACAAAAAATTGAATCCTCCCCTTTAGAGAATCACACAAATACTCCTGCTCCAGTTGTTTGCGCATGTCGCTCCATGATTGTCCCATTTTTACCCCCTGGGAGTCAGCCCTATCAATTTATTGTTTTCCGCAGCAGTTCCGCCAACTGTCGCAGCGCGGCGCCCCGGTGGCTGATGGCGTCCTTCCGCGCGGCGTCCAGCTCCGCCATAGTGGGGGATGCGTCCGGAGTTTCCGTCGCGGCGGGGATAAACAGCGGGTCGTAGCCGAAGCCGCCGGTTCCCTGGGGTACTTCCGCGATGCGGCCCTCGCAGCGGCCCTCCGCAAAGAGGGTACGCCCGTCCGGAGAAAAATCGCTTTCCGGGAAGACGTCGTCTTTAGGAAATACGATATAGACCGCGCAGGCAAAATGCGCTTGACGCTGTTCTTTCGGTACGTCTTGCAGTTCCTTCAACAATTTTGCGTTGTTCTTCGCGTCGTTCCCGTGTTCCCCCGCGTAGCGCGCGGAATAGACCCCCGGCGCGCCGTCCAAAACGTCCACGGCCAGGCCGGAATCGTCCGCGACGCAGGGCAGTCCGCAACGCGCGCAGCCTGCCCGCGCCTTCAGTAGGGCATTCTCGAGGAAGGTAGTGCCCGTCTCTTTCACGTCTTCGAGGGTGATGCCCGCCTGCTGGGCCGTCAATACCCGAATGCCCAAAGGCGCCAGGATGCGCAGCAGTTCCTCCTGCTTTTTCAGATTGTTAGTCGCGGCTAAAAATTGCATAGAATTATTCCTCGCCCGTCTCCTCAAACAGCCCCTCGGCGAAGGCCATGGCGTCGAAGGGGCGCAGGTCGCCCAGCTGTTCGCCCACGCCGACGAATTTCACCGGGACCTTCAGGTCGTTTTTGATGGCGAGCACCACACCGCCCCGGGCGGTGCCGTCCAGCTTCGTGAGGACGATGCCGCTGATCTCCGCCGCGTCCTTGAACTCCTTGGCCTGGTTCACGGCGTTTTGGCCCGTGGTGGCGTCCAGCACCAGCAGGATCTCCCGGTCGCTGTAGGGCAGCTCCCGGTCGATCACGCGGTAGATCTTACTGAGCTCCTCCATGAGATTTTTCTTGTTGTGCAGGCGGCCCGCCGTGTCGCAGATGATCAAATCGGCGTTGCGGGCCTTGCCGGCCTGGATGGTGTCGAAAATCACGGCGGCGGGATCCGCGCCCTCCCGGTGCTTGACCAGCTCCACGTCCGCGCGCTCCGCCCAAATTTGCAGCTGCTCGATGGCGGCGGCGCGAAACGTATCCGCAGCGGCGAGGATGACCTTCTTGCCCTGCTCCTTGTAGAGGGCGGCCAGCTTGCCGATGGAGGTGGTTTTGCCCACGCCGTTGACGCCGATGACCAGGATGACGGAGGGCGTGGTGCCCAGTTCCATCTCCTCGCCGCCGGAGAGCAGTTCGGCCACGATTTCCTTAATGGCTCCGCGGACCTGCTCGGCGGTGCGCAGATTCTGTTTGCGCACGCGGGTCCGCAGCTGTTCCGTGATTTCCGCGGCGGTGCGCACGCCGACGTCACCCATGATGAGGATTTCCTCCAGCTCCTCGTAGAATTCCTCGTCGATTTCGGATTTGCCGCGCAGGATGCCGTCAATCGCGCCAGCCATGCTGTCGCGGGTTTTTTTCAGGCCTTTGTTGATTTTATTGAATAGTCCCATCGGTACAGCCTTTCTGATATGGTTTTCTACTGTAGGGGCGGGCCTTGTGTCCGCCCTTAGGTTGCGCGTAATTTGCGGAGGAGGGCGGACACGAGGCCCGCCCCTACGAAAAAATATTAATACCCCGGATACTCCCCCGTAAAGCAGGCGTCGCAATAATTCCTGCAATCGCTGTTCAGCAGCTCACGCAGGCTCTCCCGCCGCAAAAAGCCCAGGGAATCCGCGCCGATGTAGTCCCGCAGCTCCTCCACGGAATTGTGGTTGGAGGTCAGCTCCTCCTTGGTGGGGATGTCCGTGCCGAAGAAGCAGGGCCAGTGCAGCGTCGGGGAGCTGATGCGCACGTGGACCTCCTTCGCCCCCGCCTTCTTGAGGTTGTGAATGATGTGCCGACAGGTGGAGCCGCGCACAATGGAGTCGTCCACCATGACGATGCGCCTGTCCCGCACGCTCTGTTCGATGACGGTCAGCTTGATATCGATGCTCTTGCGGCGCTGGCTCTGGGTGGGCATGATGAAGGTACGGCCCACGTAGCTGTTGCGCACGAAACCCAGCTCAAAGGGGATGCCGCTCTCCTGGGCGTAGCCGATGGCGGCGTCCGTGCTGGAATCGGGCACGGGGATGACGATGTCCGCCTGGACGGGGTACTGCCGCGCGAGCAGACGGCCCGCCTTCAGGCGGGACTCGTGTACGCTGACGCCGTCGATGACACTGTCCGGACGCGCGAAATAGATATACTCAAAGATACAGACCCGGCTTTCCCCCGCCGGAGGGCAGTGCTCCCGGAAGGAGCGCAGGCCCTTCTCGTCGATGACGACCACTTCGCCGGGCTCCACGTCCCGCAGGAATTGCGCCTTGGCGGCGTCCAGCGCGCAGCTCTCCGATGCGACGACATAGCTCTCCCCCAGCCGGCCGATACACAAAGGCCGGAAACCGAAGGGGTCCCGGGCCGCGACGATCTTCCGCGGGCTCATGGCCAAAATGCAGTAGGCGCCCTTGAGCTGCGGCATGGCCCGCAGCACGGCCTGCTCAATGCTGCCGGCGTTCACCCGCTCCCGGGCGATGACCTGAGCAATGACCTCGGTGTCCGCCGTGGACTGGAACAGGGCGCCCGTTTGGGCCAACCGCTCCCGGATGGCCTCCGCGTTGATGAGGCTGCCGTTGTGAGCGACCGCCAGACGCCCCTTCGCGTAGCGCAGAATCAGAGGCTGGTTGTTTTCTGGCAGCCTGTCGCCCGCCGTGGCATAGCGCACGTGGCCGATGGCCATGTGCCCCTTCAGCTTTTCCAGACGCTCCGCGTCAAAGGCTTCGGCGACCAGGCCCATGCTGCGGCAGCTGTCCATGACGCCCATGTCGCTCACGGCGATGCCGCAGCTCTCCTGCCCCCGGTGCTGGAGGGCAAACAGGCCCAGGTAGACCGCCGTGGCGGGGTCCGCGTTCCGGTCCCCGTAGATGCCGAATAGCCCGCAGGTTTCTTTTAGCTTTTCCATCTTTATAACCATCCCCAAAACATATAAATGGCAAATTGCAAATAAAATAATTTGCAACTTGCAATTTGCCATTTGTAATTTACAAAACTCCCCATTCAGCCAATATTTTATCAATTTCCTTCTGATTTTTCAATTGCAGAAACGCCGCCTCGGGGTACTTGCGCCGCAGTTTCAGAATCCCGGGGCGCTCCGTCAGCCGAAAATAGAGCACAAACAGCCAGAGGCTCAGATTGTGCAGCCGGAAAATCTGATCCTTCGCCATGCCCTCCGGCATGTCCGGGCGCTCCTGGCCGTAGCGCTTGAAGATGCGCCGCAGATTCACCAGCGGGTGGGTATCCAGGAAAATCACCAAATCCGCCCGCCGCCAGCGCAGCTCGTAGGTGCCGCCCATATTGCCATCCAGAATCCAGCGTTCGCCCGCGGCAAGCTCCGCGACTCTGGCCTGAAATTCTTCCCAGGGCATTTGGGTCCAGTCCGCGCGCCAATATTCCTGGTCCAGGTGGGTAAGCGGCAAATCCGAAGCCGCCGCGAGCCGCCGGGCGACCGTGGTCTTGCCGCTGCCGGGGCAGCCGATTAACATGATGCGGTTGTAGGGAATCATAGCTTCCCCCGGATGCGTTCCACCGCCTTCCGCGTCTTCTCCCGGGTGTTGAAGGCCGTCAGGCGGAAATAGCCTTCGCCCGCGGGGCCGAAGCCCACGCCCGGCGTGCCGACCACCTGTGCCTGTTCCAGCAGCAGGTCAAACAGCGCCCAGGAATCCCTGCCACCGGGGGCCGCGAACCAGACATAGGGGGAGTTTTTCGCGCCCCAGCAGGAGAATCCGGCGCCTGTCAGGCCGTCGTAGATCAGCTTCGCGTTCTCCAAATAGTAGGCGATGGTCTGCCGCACCTGCGCCCGGCCCGCCTCGGAATAGACTGCCTCCGCCGCGCGCTGGGTGAGATAGGAGACGCCGTTGAACTTCGTGGCCTG
>Ga0123353_10000767_pt1 | contig 39008 bp, 31 predicted proteins | sample TergutLab28metaG_3_FD_92763 | JGI IMG/M metagenome (GOLD analysis project Ga0123353, IMG submission 92763) | Labiotermes labralis P3 segment gut microbial communities from Petit-Saut dam, French Guiana - Lab288 P3 | ecosystem: Host-associated > Arthropoda: Insects > Digestive system > Gut ... | reverse complement strand
CTTCATAAGCCTCTCCCTAACAGCCTAACAGTCTAACAGCCTAAAAATGGTCCGTTGCGTGAAAACACACGAATAACAAGAAAATTTAGATGCGATCGCCCTGTGGCTTGTGGCTAGTGGCTGCCGTTACTCCTTCACGCCAATCACGCCCTCGATCGGGCTTGACGCGGTGGCGTAGAGTTTTCGTGGGATTCTGCCGGCGTGGTGGGCGAGGTAGCCCGCTTCCAGCGCCTGCCGCATCGCGACGGCCATTCGCACCGGGTCCTTCGCGCCCGCGATGCCGGTGTTGAGCAGCACGCCGTCGGCGCCGAGTTCCATCGCGATGGCGACGTCGCTGGCTGTGCCCACGCCCGCGTCCACGATGATCGGATAGGCCGCGTCGCCCTCCTTGAGCTGCTCCAGGATGATGCGAATGGCCGAGGGATTCAACACGCCCTGCCCGCTGCCGATCGGGCTGCCGGCGGGCATGACCGCGTCTGCGCCCGCCTCCTTCAGACGCATCGCCATGATCGGGTCGTCGCTGGTGTAGCACAACACGGCGAAGCCCTCGGCCTTGAGAACCTTCAGCGCCTCCAGCGTGCCCAGCGGATCGGGGAGCAGCGTTTTCTTGTCGCCGAGGACTTCCAGTTTTACCCAGCTCGCGCCGGGATTTTCCAGGCCTTCGAGCAATTCGCGCCCCAGGCGGGCGGTGCGAATCGCGTCGTCAGCGGTGAAACACCCGGCCGTGTTCGGCAGCAGCGTGTACTGCTGCGGATCAATAAAATCCAGGATATTTCGGCCTGTGGTATCCATCAGCCGCTCGCGCCGTACGGCGACGGTGACGACCTCGCACCCGCACGCCGCCAGCGACTGTTGCATCACCTCGTACGTGGCGTACTTGCCCGTGCCAACGAACAGCCGGTTGGAAAACTCAAATCCGCCAATACGAATTTTCGGAATCATGGAACTCATGGAATCACTTTCTGATCGTTCGTGATTCCGACATTATACTCAAACAACCCAAGGCGTCGAGGGGTTGGTTGAGCACAGATATTGGCATGGCTTGCCTCTTTGCGCGGCAGGACACTCCTGTCGGCCAAATACGTTTTGCCGACAGGAGTGTCCTACAGCGCAAAGAGGCAAGCCATATCGACAGATCCCTTACAGATCGTCGTCTTCGTCGTCCTCCTCATCGTCATCGTCTTCTTCGCCGTCATCCTCTTCATCCTCATCGTCGTCTTCGCCTTCATCCTCGTCGTCATCTTCCTCGTCTTCTTCGTCTTCGTCGATCTCTTCGTCGTCGATGTCCTCGTCATCGCCGTCCGGCAATCGGTGGGTCATGCTTTTGACGGCCTGCACGATGTCCTGGATCATGGCCGAGGGCACGAAGATGACGACGCGGGCCTGCGTGCCAACGGCGGAACTGGCGATCAGGATCGGCGCGTCGGCCTTCAGTTCGGGAAGGAAGCTCGGCTCGTCACCGGCGGCGATGCGGATGTTTTCCAGAATGTTGGCTACGTGAATCGCGCCAATCGCGACGCGGTTGGCGGGCATGTACTTCATGCCGCTGACCTGGGCCTTGCTCAGATCCACGCCCCCGCCCTTGGTCGCGGTCTGGATCGTCGCGGCCATCTGCTCTTGCGACCCGCCCAACGTGGCCACCACCGTGGTCTTGTCAATCGACGCCAACAACACGCGAACCCGCGTGTCGCCGATGAATTTCTGCAACTGCTCCTGGGCCTCCTCGTCCAGCACGTCCTCGGGAACATTCACGCGGATCTCATCCACGGTCACGTTGCCCACTTTGGCCACGGCGGACGTGTACGTCAACACCTCGGCGAACTTCTCGGCCGTCTCGTCGTCCGCATGGGCCGCCACGGCGTTTTTGACCAGCTTGTTGATCACCGCCACCGCGTCCTTCATCGTGTTGACGTACGTGGCCGAGTCCTTCACCTGCATCACCGTCGCCATGGCGAACGCGCTCTCGCCGTCCGGGCCGCCGCCAATAACGAACTGGCCTCGCGTCACCTGGTTGGACAGATTCTCGACAACGCCCATGATCTTGAGCTTGTCGGCGTCGCTGACCTCGTCGAACACGTCGCTGGACAGAATGGCCGAGATGATCTGGTCGCGCATCACGTCGGATTGCGGGCCGCTCTGGCAGGTCGCGTCCATCACGAACATGTAATTCGCCGCGGGCAGGCGGTCCAGACGCTCCTTGCCGAGCGGCTTGGTCTCGGCCAACACCTTGGCGGCGTTGCTGTCCTTGACGAATGCGATGCGCTCATCCACCACGATGCCTTCGGCGACGAACTTGGCGCAAATCGTCGCCGAATCCATCTGCTTGAGCGTGTCACGCTGATACTGCGACAGCATGTCGTTGAGCTTGAACACCAACCCGATCGGGCCGGTGACAAACATGCTCATTTGCGACGACATCGCCTGCTGCATCTCGAAGACCTTGTCCAGCACCGGGCCGGCCACGCGAAGGTCGATGAAGAAAACCACGTCGTTCTCCATCACCGAGGCCGCCTGCTCCTTGGTCATCGACGTGGCAATCCCCTTCTTGCTGGCGGCAATGGCGTCCAGCGCCTTGGGCAACGGGCTGAGCACCACGTAGCCCTTCAGTTCCATCGCGTACAGCGGGCCGAACGGAAACGAAATTTCCGGGTACTTTTCGACCTCGGAGTGGCTGACGTCGTACTCGGCGAACAGTTCATTAATGCTCTTGCCGGGAATGTAAATCGCGAAGGGGATCTTGTCGTTGCCGCGGGCACGGCCGCCGATGTTCTGGAACGCCTTGATCAGGTCGATCTTGAACTGCTGGGGATCCAGCATCGCCACCGCGAATCCGCCCTCGGGGCGGAAGCCCTCTTCCATCTCCAGCATTTGCAGGATATAGCCCAGTGAACCGCCGCCGCCCGATTTCAGGGCATCCTCGACGCTCACCGCGCCGATGGCCAGCAGGAACCTGTCCAGCTTCCCCGTGGCGTCCTTGACGTTGTTGACGGCAAACACGCCCATCGAGCCCGCTGGCACGAGTTGAAGCACCTCACTGTCCTTGGGGGCGGCCTTCACCGTCCCCCCCGCCGTCGCCTGGGCGAACGCGGAATGAGCCAACATCAACGAACACAAACCGATCGCCAGCCATCGAGCACCGCGCATAGTGAATCTCCTTTGGGTAGTCGTCATTGTACCGTACCTAATAGCTTCGACAACTCAAACCCGGCAACGTTAGGTGAATTGGTGAGAAATTCCGGGACAATCGCATGATGGCTGCCCAGCTTCTCGCGTGACCTCCGAACTGAGCGCCACTGGCCACAGGCCCTGCATATACCGCGACGCCCCCCCAATCTGTCACGCCGCTTTCAGGGCGGCCAGTTCGTTGGTGAGGATGGCGACGTGACGCATTTCCTGGCGGAGGATGTCGTCGAGTTGGGCGCGGTGCGACGGCGGGATCATATCTCGCAGGCCGATGTAGAAGACGATGGATTCTTTCTCCAGGGCGATCGCGGTCCGCAACACATCGGGCACGGTCTGGCAGCGGGAGAGCAGTTCGTGGGCATTGGATTCGAACACGTGGCCGTCGACGAGCGCCTGCACGTACAGCGCCGCCTCGCCAGTCAGGGGCATCTCGCTGGCGGCCAGCCCTGCCTGCATTTCGGCGAAGGTTTTCTCGTGTTGTTCCTCCCAAGCGGCCAATTCCATCAGCGACCGCCGTCGCCCGGCTGCGGCGGGCAGCATGGCGGCGACAGAATAAAACTCCGCCCCATTGCGTTCCAACTGCTGGGCCATCTCAAGAAGTTCGGCGGCGGTGAATGTTACGGTTGCGGTCATTGCGTTTTCCTGTTGGATACGAGTGACAAGCGACAAGTGACAAGTGACTAGAGAAGGACGTTTTGCCTTTCAAAACGGCCATTTCCAGCGAGAGCGACGAGTAAGACAGACGCTGCATTCTCTTGTCGCTTGTCACTCTCTTCGCGCCGCGTCCACTGCGGCGAGCACGGCATTGTAGTCCGGCTCATGGGTGACTTCGTGGACGAGCTGCACATAATCCACGCGACGGGCCGGGCCTGCCACGAACACGCAGCGGGCCAGCAGGCGGAGGTCCTTGAGCAGCACGCCGTAATTCAGACCGAACGACGCGTCGCGATGGTCGCTCAGCGTGATGACGTTCGCGACGCCCGCGCTGCCGCACCAGCGTTTCTGCGCGAACGGCAGATCCATCGAGATCGTGACGATCCGCACGTCGTCGCCGAGTTTCTGGGCTTCCTGGTTGAACCGGCGGGTCTCCAGGTCGCACACCGACGTGTCCAGCGACGGCACCGACGACAGCACGACCACCTTCGCCGTAATATCGCTAAGCCGGACGGGCTTGAGGTCGGTCCCCACGGCAGTGAAATCCGGCGCCGCCTCGCCCACGCGAATCTCCGTGCCGGCCAGTTCCATCGGGTTGCCGAACATCGTCACCCGTCGTGTTGTTGTGTCGGACATACCGTTTCTCCTTGAAAAGCCAGTAGCCAATAGCCAGTAGCCATCAGGTATGGCGAAGTTTGTTGCTCATCACACGAACTACGTTATTGCTACACATATAATCGTTGCCGCTTGCATTGCCTGTTTCGCCCTCGTCCTTCCATACCTATTGGCTATTGGCTGTTCGCTATTGGCTCATTTTTTCGATCGCCTTGTCGAGGGCTTTGGCGTACGTTTCCCGGCGGTCGGCGCCGACGATGCCGCTCTGCTTGCTGCCGTTGGCGTAGATGAACACGGCCGGGATGCCCTGGATTTTCATCGCCTTGGCCAATTTGTCCGCCTTCTCCACGTCGACGCGGTAGAAGTCCACGCGGTCGCCATACTCGCGGGCGAGCGAGCCGATCGTCGGGGCTAGCCGTTTGCACGGGCCGCACCACGTGGCATAAAAATCCACCAGCACAGGCCTGTCCGCCTGCACGACCTTCGCCTCGAAATCCTCCACGGTCCGCAGCGTCGCCATCTGATCGTACGCCTGCTGATCGGCGTTGGCACCACATCCGCCATGACTCACCATCGCGGCCACGCCCAGCAGCACGGCCAACGGAACGATTCGTCGCATGGAGCATGTTGTCATGAATTCACCATGGTAGATATCGGCATGGAACATGGCGAAGATCATTATCATGTACACCAGTATATCCCGGCCATGGGACAGCGTTAAAATTCGAAATCGCAACTAAAGTGTCTCCCCTGGAGCGCCGATGGTTCGTTACAGGCACAGTGTTGTGCGGCGGAACGGACCAGAGGAGTTCGCTATGAGTACGACGCAGAGTCAGGCCGAACGCAGGCGGCACATTCGCACGCAGCTTCAGATCACGTTGCGGGCGTTGCGGATGGACCCCGACGGCGATTCGGTGGAAGCCTTCGACATGACGGACATTTCGCGCAGCGGCATCGGCGCGATGTCGGACCGGACCTATTACCCAGGCCAGCGCGTCATGCTCAACATGCCGCTGCCCAACGCCCCGAAACGGCAACACATCTACGCGACCGTCGTCCGCTGCCGACCCGAGCAGGCCGGGTATCGCCTCGGCCTGATGTTCGACAAATCCGTCATCTCCGTTCAGGACCCGATGTCGATATTGGCCCAGTTGGCGGCGTAAAAACGTTTCTGAGGTGTTGCTTCATTTCATGGCCGCCAGCGTGCATCCGGCGAAAAGCTTCCGCCGCGCTTCGGCGGGCGCGGTGAGTTTCCATTTCTACTTCACCTGCCTGGCCAACTCCTGGACGGCCTGTGCGGTTTTTCCCTGGATTTTCAGCAGATACCACGCCGCCGAGGTTTGCAGGGCGGGGTTGCTGTTGCTGTCGGCGACGATCGCTTCCAGCATCGCGGTGGCGCGTTTGTCGCCGTTTCGGCCTAGCGTGAGGGCGGCATCCTGCTGGATGTCGGGGTACGCGCTGGCCAACAGCGGGGCGGCCAGTTCGCTCGCCAGGGCGAGGTTGTCGGACTTGTACAGTCCGGTGGCGGTCAGACGGAGCACCGCGTCGTATCGGCCGGCGGCGAGTTTTTTCAGCCCCTCGACGGCCCGCGGCGAGGCGAGTTCGGCCAGCCATTTCACCGCCATGGCCGCCTGAATGTGCTCGCGGGTCATGCGGGCTTCGTCGCGCGGAACGGACTCGACGAACGCCAGCAAAGCCGGCGTGTAAGCGTCGGAGGCCCGCGGATTTTTCTTCACGTCGTTCTTCGCGCAGTCAAGCACGTACTCGATGACGATCGGATGCCCCAGCGCCATCGCCTCGGCCAGCGGATCGGCCAGGCCCGCGAACCCCTCCGCCCGCCGGGCCAACTCCACGCGGGCCAGCACGCCGGGCAACTCCTTTTCCCTCGCCAGCCGCTTGAGCGACGCCTCCGCGTCGGCCCGCTCAGCCAGCACACGCATCATGAGGCACTGGAACGTCCGGTTATCGCTGTCGGAGATGGCCTTGCCAAGCCGAGGCCCGATCGCGTCATCCATCGCGGACATCGCGCGAAACGCCCGCACCCGCATCAGGTCGTCCGTGTGCGAGGCGGCCAGCGCATCTTCCAGCAGCGGCATCGCGGCCTTGATTTTCTGCTCGCCCGCCTGCTCGATCAGCAGGACGACCAGGGCGGGTTCGGCTTTGGGGTCGCGAAAAATTTTTCGAAGCGGCTCGAGCATCTCCGCGTTGCCGGCGGCCAGGAGGCTCATTCGCGAAATGGCGGCCGTGGGAAGGTCCTTGGATTCGATCAACGCGCACAGGGCGGGCCTGGCGTCGTCGAGATGGTTGAGGTTGACCAGAGCCCGCGCGGCGATGCATCGGATCTGTTCGTCGTTGCTCGCCAGGGCGGCTCGCAGGAGGTCGGGCGTTTGCGCCCCGGCGGCGACGAGGGCGACCAGCGCATCGACGCGGATAGAATTTTCGCTGTCGTTGGCAAGCCGGTCGGCCAGGGCGGGCGCGGCCTCCTTGCCGGCGATTTCGGCCAGGCACGCCACGGCGAACTGCCGCAGCCGCACGTCGCCACTTTTGGCCAACGCTTCCAGCAACGGTAGCAGTTCCTTGTCGCCCGTGGCCCGCAGCGCCAGCCAGGCCCAGTCCTGAGGTTTGCCCTCCGTACCAAGCAGCCTCGTCAGCACCGCCTGCGGGTCGGCCTTGGCCGGCACGGCCGTCCGCTGCTGCGCCGCCGCCGGACAGGACACCACACACACCATCGCCAGAATAAAACCAGTTCGCGTTCGCATGTCATGGTTATACCGCAAAAAAATAAAAAATCGCCGAACATTTCGTCCGCCCCAACCGTGTGATATGCAGAGCGAGCGAGAGGGGCCACCCACCTGCAGGCCCCCCCGGCCGACGGCGGTTTTTGTCCTCCTTTCCCCCGTCGGCCGCTTTTTTTGCGCGCACAACAACATTCACACTGTCGCATCGTTACGGATCTTGTCGTTCATTCGACTTCGCGAAGACCGAGCGGGATTACGCGGATTAACGGATTAGAGGATTGCACATTGGAACGGGATGTGCCCAAATTTTCTGGTGTCAGGGATGTCTGTCGTATGGCGTTGCCTCCTGGCCCCGGCAGGGGCCAGGACAGGCAGAGCCAATCCCTTACATCGTGTCAAAATTTTTGTCGCACCCCTGGAACAATCGTTCCAGTACGACAATCCTCTAATCCTTTAATCCGTGTAATCCCGCTCGGCCTTTTCGGAGTCGAATGAATGAAGACACTCTGTAACGTTGCCACGGTATCGTGCAGCGGCACAAGTTAACGCGTCAACAAGTTACCGATTACGGTTCCCTCGAACTCACGGTACAATTTCACCGCCGGGCAAACGAAACCCCGAATCCCGCGACCATGGACGTTCTTTTCGACAAACACGACACGCTGTCCCCCGCCGCCGGGCGGGTCGTTGGCGTTGTGCTCAACGCCAACGTGTGGACGACGTTTGATTACCTTTGGCCGGCTGGGCTTGGCGAGCCTGCCGTCGGGCGGCGTGTGCAGGTGCCGTTCGGGCGGGGCAATCGGGGCAGCGTCGCGTTTGTCGTCGAGGTCGACCGCCCGCGCCCGGCCATGGCGCTCAAGGCCGTCACGGCGGCGCTGGACGACGCGCCGTCGCTCGACGCCACGCTGATGCGGCTGGGACAGTGGATGAGCCACTACTACATGACGCCGCTGGGCATGGTGCTGGCGGCGATGGTGCCTTCGTCGGTCGGACAACACGCGCCAAAACACGAAACCGTCGCCAGCCTCACCAGCGGGCCTGACGATTGGCCAAAGAACCTCGGGCCGAAGCAGCGGAAACTTCTCGACGCGTTGCAGGAAGCCCGCAAACAGGGCATCGACTCCGTGCCGCTGGAGCAACTGTTCTCTCACGGCGGTGACCGCCAGACCGCACGCACACTGGAGGCCCGCCAACTCATTCGCCTGGCCAGCCGCCCCGTGCAGCTGCCCGCCCTGGCCGACGCGACACCGGAGGACGCGCTCGAACTCAACGACGAACAGGCCGCCGCCCTGGCCGCCATCGAGGCCAACCTCGCGCCGGCGGGCGCGGCGGACAAATTTTCCGTCACGCTGCTCCAGGGCGTCACCGGCAGCGGCAAAACGGAAGTCTACGTCCGCGCCGCACGGGCCGTCATCGCCGCCGGCAAACAGGCCATGCTGCTCGTGCCCGAGATCGCGCTGGCCACGCAGACGCTGGAGCGGCTGCTGACGCGGCTGCCACGCGTGGCCGTGCTGCACAGCGGACTCACTGGCGCACAGCGGGCGTTTTACTGGCACAACATCGCGGCGGGCGAGGCGGCGGTCGTCGTCGGGCCTCGAAGCGCCATCTTCGCCCCCCTGCCAAAGCTCGGGCTGATCATCGTCGACGAGGAGCACGAAGCCAGTTACAAGCAGGACACCGCCCCGCGATACCACGGCCGCGACACCGCCGTCATGCGTGGCCGGCTGGCGGGCGTGCCGGTCGTGCTCGGTTCGGCCACGCCAAGCCTGGAATCGCTCGTCAACGCGCAGCAGGGCCGATACGCGTGGGTGAAGCTGTCTCGCCGCGTGCGGAATCTGCCGATGCCGCGTCTGAACATCGTGCCGCTTCGCAAAGAACTCTCGCCGGGAAAAATCGAACTGATCGGCGCGACGCTGACGCGAAAAATCGCCGCCGCACTCGACCGCCGCGAACAGGTCATCCTCCTCATGAACCGCCGAGGCTACGCCAGCTACGTCTTCTGCCCCGCCTGCGAATGGCAACTCCAGTGCGACGCCTGCACGCGAGCGATGGTCTTCCACCAGGCGACGCAACTGGCCTCGTGCCACTACTGCCAACGCTCCGCCCTGCTGCCGCAAATCTGCCCCGCCTGCAAAGGAAAAATCGTGTTGTTCGGCTACGGCATTCAGCGGATCGAAGGCGAACTGCTACGGAAGTTTCCGACCCTCGACCGTCGCATGGCCCGTATCGACAGCGACACGATGACCACGCCGGCGCAGTTTCGCAACGTCTTCGACGAATTCAGCCGGGGCGACCTCGACCTGCTGCTGGGCACACAGATGGTGGCGAAAGGGCTGGATTTTCCGCGCGTCTCGCTGGTGGGCGTGGTGTCGGCGGACACGTCGTTGACGATTCCCGATTTCCGCGCCGCCGAGCGGACGTTTCAACTGGTGGTGCAGGTGGCCGGCCGGGCGGGCCGGGCCGACCTGCCCGGCGAAGTCGTCGTGCAGACGCTCCACGAGGACGAGCCGGCCATCCGCTTCGCGGCCACGCACGACTTCGACGGCTTCGCCGCCACCGAACTGCCACTCCGCCACGACGCGAACCTGCCCCCCTTCGGCCGCATGGTGCGTTTCATCATCCGCCACGCGCATGTCGGCCTGGCCGAACAAGGCAGCCGCACCCTCGCCACCGCCCTGGGCCGAACGCTCCCGCAAGACATCCGCATGACAGGCCCCATGCCCGCAGGCGTCCAGAAAATCCGAAACCTCTTCCGCTACCAGCTCCTGCTAACCGCCAGCCGGGCGGGATATATCCAACAAGTAATCTCCCCACGATTGGCGGAATTAACCAAAGACATCGAAGCCGAAGTAATCGCCGACGTCGACCCGGTGAATTTACTGTGACGACACAGGATGAACATTTTGCATCGGCTCTGCCTTTTTACGTTGTAACGCATGGAATAAGCAAACATCCGCCTCCCCGACCTCGCGTAAAAGTGCCGGTTCGCAGCCCCAACGGGGCGTCTGATATAGCCCACAATCGATTGTTTTCGAAGCGAAAATGAAACATCCTGATAAAATAAACACATCATGAATATCCAGAATGTAGAACTCGCCATGAACGCTATCGCCCCACCGTCGCTGGCGGCGGATTGGGATAATGTTGGCTTGCTGATCGGCGACCGCACGGCATCGTTGAAAAAAGTGTTGCTGTGCATTGATCTCACGCAAGCCGTCTTGGCGGAGGCCATCGCCGCCGGCGCGCAGGCGGTGATTGCGTATCATCCGCCGATTTTCAAGCCGTTGGCGGCCATCACCGCACAGGCAACGCCCGTGGTACATCAGGCCATTCGCGCGGGGTTGGCGGTCTACTCGCCACACACGGCCTTGGACGTCGTGCCCGGCGGCACCAATGATGTCCTCGCCGACGTGTTGGGGCTGTGCGAAACCACGCCGCTCGAACCGTCCGCCGAGGTCGGGCCGGCACTGTGTAAAGTGGCTGTGTTCGTTCAGCCGGACAATGTCGCCGCGGTGTCGGAGGCGGCCTGGTCCGCCGGCGGCGGACACATCGGCGGGTACGACCGCTGTTCATTCCAGACGCGCGGCGTGGGCACGTTTCGCGGGTTGGCGGGAACGAATCCGACGGTCGGCAGGCCGGGCGCCGATGAGCGGACCGAGGAGATCCGCCTGGAGTTCATCGCGCCGCACGACGCGCTGCCGGCGGTGCTGTCGGCGGTGCGGCGGGCGCACGCGTACGAAGAACCCGCCATCGACGTCGTGCCGATGCTGCGTAGCACGGGCATCCTTGCCACGACGAAGCGTAGCGAAGACGGGTTGCCCGCACGGAGCGGCGGAGGCGATTTGACGTCTTCCAGCGGCCAAGCTAATGGAACACACAACGCGGGCGGGACGCCCGCGTCACGTTGCGGCCAAGGTCGCGTGGGACGGCTGGCGTCTCCGGCAACGGTGGACGCGTTGGTGCGCCGGATCAAGCGTCGGCTTGGCGTGTCGCGGGTGGCGGTTGCGCGGGCGGGCGCCGCGGGAAAAATCGAGCGGGCCGCCGTCGGCGCCGGTTCGTGCGGATCGCTGTTCCGCGCCGCCCTGGCCGCGGGCGCGACGTTTTTCCTCACCGGCGAAATGCGCCATCACGACGCCCTGGCCGCGACGCAGCAAGGCATGACCTGCGTCTGCGTCGGCCATTCCAATTCCGAACGGATTGTGCTGCCCGCCCTTCGCGATCGGTTATTACATGCCTTACCGAAACTCGACGTGATCCTCAGCCAGGCCGACCGCGACCCGATGGATATCGTGTGATCGGGATTCGCGACGCATGGGTGAACAAGAACCGTTTATTCGAAGGAATCAGATCGTTGATTCGTTAACTTGGTAATACGTTGACTCGTGCCATCATACTCGAATAACGAGTTAACGAATCAACGAGTTAACGAAAAAATTCCCTCGAACCGGCGGTACAATTTCACCATCGAGCACACGAAAAGGAATCACCATGTTATTAGGTTCTCACCTGAGCATTGCCGGCGGGCATCATCACGCGTTGGAGCGCGGGCGGGAGTTGGGGTTGGAGTGCATGGCGATGTTTTTGCGGAATCAGCGGGCGTGGCGGGCGGCGGAGTTGAAGGCGGCGGCCATTGAGAAGTTCCACCGTGCGCGGCGTGAGACAAACGTAGGGCCTGTTGTTGGGCACGCGTCGTATTTGATCAACCTGGCTGGGAGCGGTGAGTTGCTGGCGAAATCCGTCGCGGCTGTGGTGGACGAGTTGACGCGTTGCGGGCAGTTGGGCGTGGAGTATTACGTGCTGCATCCGGGCACGAGCGCGGACGTCGCGGGCGGATTGGCGCAGATTGCCCGGCTGTTGACGGAGATCGTCGCGGGTTCCGGCGACGCGACGACAATGGTGTTGCTGGAGACCACGGCCGGCCAGGGCAGCAATTTGGGCTGGTCGTTCGAGCAGTTGGCGGCGATGCTGGCGGCGGCGAAACCGGCGGAGCGGTTCGGCGTCTGCCTGGACACCTGCCACATTTTCGCCGCCGGCTACGACGTGCGGACGTCCGATGCATACGAACGCACGATGGCGGAATTCGACCGCCAGATCGGCCTGGAGCGACTGCGGGCCGTGCATTTGAACGACTCCAAGCGCGAACTAGGCCGTCGCGTCGACCGCCACGAACACATCGGCCTAGGCCAAATCGGCGCCGCGGGCCTGGCAAATTTCATCAACGACCCCCGCCTGGCCGCCCTGCCGTTCATCCTGGAAACCCCCAAAGGCCCATCGCCCGACGGCAGAGACTTCGACGAAATCAACATCGCAACCGTCCGCGGGCTGGCAAAATAGGCTGTGGAATGAAAACGCCCGACGCATTCAAGCGACGACCTTCGCTTGACGATGGTTAGTACAACGTATATACTTAGTATGAAGCCATCGGGAGAAACGACATGACCAAGACACTGACAAAACACGGCAACAGCTACGCCCTGGTGATCGACAAGCCGATCCTCGAACTGCTGCGTGCCACACCCGAGACGCCGTTTGAGGTCGTGACCGACGGCCGGTCCCTGGTGCTTACCCCTGTCCGCCCAGCCGCCGAGGAACGAAAATTCCAGCAGGCGATGGAGAAGGTTCACCAACGTTTCGGCCGGGCCATGAAGAAACTGGCCGAATAGGAGGTACCTGTGCCACCACTTTTCCTCGACATCGACAAGGTGATGCGGATGCACATGAGCCTGATCGAACGCTACGGCGGCGAAGCCGGCCTGCGTGACGCGGGCCTGCTGCATTCGGCCATCGCCATGCCGCAGGCGTCCTTCGGCGGCGAGTTTCTGCACACGGACATCTTCGAGACGGCGGCGGTGTATCTGTTTCACATTGTGTAAAATCACCCGTTCGTCGACGGCAACAAACGCGCCGGGGCCGCTGCCGCGATCGTTTTTCTGGATATGAACGACGTGGAAATCGAAGCCGACGAAGAGGGCTTGGTTGACCTGACTCTCCGCGTCGCCACCGGGCAGGCGGGCAAGGGCGAGATTGCCGAGTTTTTCCGCCGGCTGGCGCGGCAGGCGCCGTAGCGAGGCCCGCCCGCCTTTTTCCCATCGTTTCCGCAACATTTCGTTGTCAAACCTGTCGCGAATGGCCACAATCTGGGTATGTCCGTGCGATCCATTCTTATCGGCCTGGTCATCGGACTTGGCGTGGCCTGTTTCGGCTATTACAACGACGTCATTCTGTCGTCGTCGCCGATGGCGGGCGACCTCATGCCGTTGGCGCCGTACGCGATGCTCGTGATCGGGCTGCTGATCGTCAACCCGCTGCTGGGGCTGCTGCGGCTGAGGCTGATGTCCGGAGGCGAGTGGACCGTCAGCCTGTCGCTGGCGATGGCGTGCGTCCTCATGCAAGGCCCCGGCCTGACGTGGACGTTCTCGCACACCCTCCTCATGCCGCAGTCGATGGCCATCGACAACGCCGCCTGGCGGGCCAAGGGCGTCGTCACCTGCGTCGGGCCCGACATGCTCGTCGATCTCCAGGGCCGGCCCGACATCGTGCTGGGGGGCTGGCGCACAGGCCTGGGCGACGGGCGATCCCTCATTCACCCCGCGTCCGTGCCGTGGGCGGCCTGGTCCGGGCCTCTGATCACCTACCTCCCGCTCCTGGCGATGGGCGTGCTCGGCAGCGTCTGCCTGGCCTTGATCCTCCACCGCCAGTGGAGCCGCCACGAACGGCTGAGTTACCCCATCGCCGAATTGACCAATCTGCTGCTCGATCGAGGCGACAGCAACGACGCGCCGCCAAACACCGCCCGCCGCTGGTGGCCGAGGTCGGGACCGCCCAGCCTGCTGCCACGCCCGCGCCTCTGGCCGAGCGTGTTTTACAACCGCTACTTCTGGCTGGCGTTCGCGCCGGTCGTCGTCATCCATCTGCTCAACGGCGCCAACAAATGGTCGCCGAGCACCTTCTTCATCGAAATCCCCCTGCGAATCGACATCCTCAACGACTGCAAGCAACTCTGGCCGCGAGTGGAGGATGTGCCCACGCACCACGGCCTGCTCACGCCGACGCTCTATTTCACCATCGTGGCGCTGGCCTATTTCGTCAGCCGGGAGGTCTCGCTCACCGTGGGCCTGTCGCCGATCATCGGCGGCGTGCTCGGCGCGGCGCTGATCCGTAGCGGCGTGATGGTCTCCGAGGGCGATTACCTCAGCGGCCACATGCAGGCGTGGTACACGTTCGGCGCGTTCGTCGGCCTGGCGGCGCTGGTGCTCTACACCGGGCGGGCGTACTACGTCAGCCTGCTGCGGCAGAGCGTCGCGCCGCGAAACCTGGGCCTGGGGGTGGATCGAGGCGAAGTGCTGGCCTTGCGGCTGATGGTGCTGCTGGGCGTGGGCATGGTGGCGTACATGACGTGGCGGACGCCGCTGCCCTGGACGCTGGCGACGGCGTTTGTGGTGCTGGCGGGAATCGCCGTGCTGGTTGTGGCGCGGACGAGCGTCGAGACAGGGTTGTATTTCATTCAGCCGGGCTGGCATCCGGCGGGCGTGCTGCTGGGCGCGTTGGGCGTGGCGGCATTGGGGCCGCCGGCCGTCGGAGCACTCATGCTGCTGACGGTCGTGCTCGCGCTGGACCCGCGGATCTCCATGCTGCCGTTGACGATCAGCGCGCTGAAAATCAGCGAGCGTCAAGGCCTGTCGGCGCCAGGCATCGGCGGGTCGATGGCCGTCGCGGGCGTGCTGGGGATCCTGGCCGCCGTCGGTGGCACACTGCTGCTTCAGTACAGCTTCGGCGAAGGGAATTTCTGGTGGGGCGCCCAGCCGCCCAAAATGGCCTTCGCCGCCGTCGAGCGAACCATCGCCTCCGTCGGCGAAGGCAACGTGCTCCGCGATTTCCAGACCTCGCTGATTCAGCCCAATCCACGATTCGTCGCCGCCTCGCTGGCCGGTCTGGGCGGCGTGCTGCTGCTGAGCGTGCTTCGCCTCCGTCTGCCGTGGTGGCCCCTGCATCCGGTGCTGCTGATCGTGTGGGTGAGTTTCCCCGCCGGGCTGGTCTGGGTCAGCTTCCTGATCGGCTGGGCGGCCAAGACGGTCATCGTCCGCCTGGGCGGCTCGCCGGCGTATCAGCAGTACAAACCGTTTTTCGTCGGCCTAATCGCCGCCGACCTGACGGCCGGCGCGTTCTGGGGCCTCTTCGGACCCATCTACACACTCATCACAAAATATGCCGGCGTGGCGGTGTCCATCCGACCGTGAGGTTATGTTCGAGGGTGCGGTTATTTTTACCACAGAGGCACAGAGAAACACAGAGAGGGACACTGGGAATTCAGCAAGCGCTCGCGATGGCTCCGTCTGTTTGCGTTTTTGAACATGAATGATAAGAAATCGTGCCTCCCCGGTTTCGCGCGGAAGGCCGCTCTGCTCTTTTCCATGTGACGATGCCGCCATCTCGAATGATGTTGATTCATCAAATTTCTCTGTGTTCTCTGTGCCTCTGTGGTAAAAATAACCGTGCCCTCCACAAAAACACGAAATGGAGAATGAGCAAAATGATGAAGCAATTCGTTGTCACGCCGTCGATGGGGAAGCGGTTGATCGCCAAAGGCATTGTGCAGTTGCCGGCGGTGCGGGAGGCGATGACGAAGGGGATTCTCGCGATCGTCGCGGGCACGACCAACGCGTACGTGGCGCAGGAGGTGCTGGCGGCGTTGGGTCAGGCGGACGGTTTTTCGCCGGCGGGGTTTCGGCGAGGCATGGTCACGCCGCCGAGATTTGACCTGGGTTCGATCACGTGTCCGTTTCCCGGCGACGTCGTGATCGTCGACGGGCAGTGGCAGCGCGGGAAGGAATTGTTTGATTTCGCCGACGCGATGAAAGCGGGCGACGTGATCCTCAAGGGCGCCAACGCGCTGAATCTCGACCGGGGCCAGGCGGCCATTTTGATTGCGCACCCTACGGGCGGAACGGCATTGGCGGCCGTACCCGCGGTGGTCGGCAAGCGGGCTCGGCTGATCGTGCCGGTCGGCTTGGAGAAACGCGTCAGCGGCGAACTGGACGTCCTGGCCGCCCGCGTGAACGACCCCGGCACGACAGGCCCGCGCATGATGGTCCTGCCGGGCGAAGTCTTCACCGAACTGCACGCGCTGGAACGCCTGACCGGCGCGACGGCCCATCTGCTCGCCGCCGGCGGAGTCTGCGGCGCCGAAGGCAGCGTCTGGCTGGGCGTCACAGGCGCCGACGACGCCGTCGTAGCCGCCGAAAACCTGCTGGCATCCCTGGCCAACGAAGGCCTCTGCCGACCGTGATGATGGCGGGAGTGCACGTCACCGATTACTCCGCGGGCCGCTGTAGACCCTGGAAATTTCGTTGGTAGTCCAGATTGCTCTGCTTCGCATGGCTGGATTTGCGTTGATACTGAATCTGCCCCATCGAAGCCCGCTCCGTCGAACCGTCGTTATCCTCGGCCGCCGCGTACGCGCTGGGCGGTGGCGCGGCACTGAACAAGGGTTTACCAAAATCCGCCTCGCGGAAACGGGCCGCCGCCATCGCCGTCAGCATGTCCGTCCGCCAGGCGGGATCGTCCTCCTGCTGGAGCATCGCCAAGCCGCCGTCCTTGTCGTCGCATCGGAACAGGGCGTCGGCAAGAATCAAAATCGCCTCGCGACGGTCAATGGAGTCGTCGATGGCCTTGCACCAGGGACCGGCCTCGCGAAGAAACACCGCCGCCGCCTTGCCGTGCAACTGCCGGATCTCCCCCGCCACGGCGTGCACGTACGTCACGCGATTCTGGGCGGGCGAAATCGCCTGTAGCTTCACCCTCGCATTCTCGCACGCCGATGCCGCCAGCGACGTGTCGCCAATCCGCCGGGCCAACTGCGAAACGCTGACGTACCCCGCCATCGCCACCCGGTCCGGCAACGCGTCTCCCGCCAACCATACCGTCTCCTTCGCCGCCACCAGCGTCTTCGACGCGCTGGCCTTCTGCCCGCGCCCACTCTGCATGTCCGCGATATTCAACTGCCGCGTCAACCGCTCGGCCGGATCGGGAATCTTCCCCGATTCCTCCGCCGCCAACGCCATCAACCAGTTGCCCCGCTCCGCGCTGCCCTGCCCGCCGCAACCCGCCAGCATCGCCACGCACAACCCCGCGAGAATCCATCGTTTCATGGCCTGTCCTTTCACTCTCGGATGGCGAGAATTCTACCACAGAGGCGTGAAGAACACAGCGAGAAGACATACGACGATGAACGCCACGTGAGCGACTTTGTTTTATGGCCCGGCACATTCTTTTTTGTTTGTGTGAATTACGTTGCCTGTAACGCCGGAAGTTTCCGTCACGGCTGACCGTTCGCAAAGGCGGGGCCGGTCTGAGTCCCGAAGGGACGGCGTTGGGTAGCCCAGGGTGAGCGTACTCGCGAACCCTGGGGTTGCGGGCGTTTTTTCGTTTTTTGTCGTACCTGACGCCACTGGCCGCAAGGCACACCGACGCGCGAAGTCGGCAGCGAACGACACGCACAATCCCCTGTTCGCGTCGTTCGATGCCGTCCCCAACGCCCATTCGACCTCGGCCAGTGGCGTCTGCCACGATGGAAGGAGAGCAAGCGAACCGGTCCCCTGGGCTCGCGAGTACGCTCGCCCTGGGCTACCCAACGCCGTCCCTTCGGGACTCAGACCGGCCCCGCCGCCTGACACGTCCCGCCACATGCCCAACGCATTCGTGCCGCCGCCAGAAAAGAAGGTCACCCACAACGCCACTACTTCACCCGGTGCCATTGGCCGTACGCGTTGTCGCCGCGTCACCTCGTCTTGTTCCAGTCGCCTACGCTGTTTTCCTCGATATACCACTGCATCTCGCCCGGCACCGAGCGGATCGTTCCGTCCGCCCAGAGAATACTCCAACGATCGCCCCGCAGGTGCGGGCCTTGTCCCAACATCCCACAGATGCCGCCCTTTAACATCGGCAGGCAGCGGGCCAAGACACTGGTTCCGGGATAGGCAACCCGGTCGAAGTTTCGATTCGCCTTGTTCCTGGCCATCCACTCCTCAGCCTCCGCGGGCGTGGTAGCATAAGGGGTGTGCCAGGTCGCGGTGTACCCCGTGTAATCGTACCCGATGCCCATGTTGCGCGGCGTGTTCCTGTCCTTCGGGTACGTGATGGCCGCCGGGTTCGTCATGTGTTCGAGCGGGGTTCCGTAGACATACAGCCAATGTTCAAAGCCCGCGGGCACGTTATCCACGTACGGTTTGTCGATAGGCCAACCCGGACACAGCCACCCAGGACTCAACGGATCCATGTACCCCACGAGCGCCGGCGGAAGGACGTCCACATAGCCGTCGACGTCTTTACGCCCCCACCAGGCATAGCTGCACATCCGTTCGGTCGTGCGATTGGCGTAGACCAGGGCCCCGTTGTTGTCGTTGGCGTACAGCCGCAGGACCAGGTAGATGTTGTGCTGGTTCATCTTGCAGGCGGCCTCGTTGGCCAATTCCTTTCTCTTGGCCAGCGAGGGCATGAGAATGCTCACCAGCAGCGCGATGATCGCGATGACCACCAGCAGCTCGATCAACGTAAACGCGCCTCGTTGTGACGTGCGAAACATACGCGGCCCTCTTTCAAACGGTATCCGTTACGAACACAAAGAGATGCACTGCCATGCCATCACCACATGATATGATCGACCGGATCCGGTGTCAATTCCACTCAAAATTCACCTATGCTGTAGAAAACGGCGTCCTTTTCCGATAGGGTAATAGAACGAAACTTTGGAAGGATGAATGATGTCGAAAGACCCGATTGCTCAACGATTTGACACCCGGCAGCGGCAGGACCAGCGTGACGAGCGTGACCGGAAAAACCGCTCGCAGGAAGACCTGGAGCTGGAAGAACAACTCCTCAAGGACACCCCGAAAACCGACCCGATCCGCAAGGCCGCAACCGAAGTCGGCCGAAACGACCCCTGCCCGTGCGGCAGCGGGAAAAAATTCAAAAAATGCTGCGAAAACAACGCGAAAAAGTGACGAGTATTTGCCAGGGCAATCGTTACTCTGTTTTGTGTTACGCCGTGTTGCTTCTTGGCGCCGTTGGTTTGGCGGCGCGGAGTTTTTTCGGCTTTGACTGGTCCGATGAGCCGTTTTATCTCTCGCTGGTGCACCGACTTTATCAGGGGGACGTTTACCTGGTGCACGAGTGGCACCCCACGCAGTTTTTCAGCGTGCTGTTGCTGCCCCTGTACACGGCGTACGTGAAACTCCACGGATCGACCGAGGGCGTTTTCCTGTTCTTTCGGCTGGCGTACGTTCTGTTTTCGCTGGGGGTGGCTTGCGTGTTGTTTCGCGTGTTGCGACGTAACGGAACGCTGCCTGCCCTGATGGCGGCGTTGGTGTATCTATTTTACGCGAAGGCGTCGATCGGCACGTTGTCATACAACACAATGAGCGTTGGGTTTTCCGCGTTGGCGTTGGCGTGCGTATATTCCTGCGCCGTGGGCGGGAAGCGTCGCGGGCTGACGGCGTTTGGGGCCGGCGTGTTTGTCGCGCTGGCGGCGTGGTGCATGCCACCGCTGATCGTAGCATACCTGGCTGGGTGGGCGGCGATGATTGTCGCGCGGATTGTTGGCGTACGGCAGGCTGCAGGCATGCATCTCGGCCTGGCGGCGTGGCGTGCGGCGGGGCTGTCGCTGGCGGGCGCGGCCTTGGTGGCGGCCGTCGGAGCGGCCTACGTGCTCGCGACCGTGCCCTCGTTGAGCACACTCGCGGAAACGTTGCCCCAACTATTCGCCGACCCGGCCCATCCGCGCGAAGGACCGGTCGCGAAACTCGTCGGGTATGGTATCACCGTCGTCGATCTGTACTACGGGCGGGCGGTGTGGCTAATCCTGGCCTGCGTCGCGTACGTCGCGGGCAGGCGGGTGTGGAAAAAACCGCTCCACCCCGTCGAGAAGGGCGCGCTGTTCCTGCTCAGCGCCGCGCTGACGGCGGTAATGGCCGTCCGCGCGCCACACTGGCCGATCTCGCACGTCCTCGTCGCGATGGCCATTTGGGGGCTGCTGCTGTTCGCGCTGACCGACAAACGAAACGAAAAACTGTTTGCCTGCTTCTACGTGCCGGGCATGCTCTTTTCGCTGGGAAACTTTTTCGCGTCGAACACGCAGATGCTCGCCATCGCCGACGGAATCCTGCCGGCGGCATGCGCGTCGATGTTCTTCCTCGCCGACTTCGCCGACGAACTCCGGGCGGCACTGAAAAAACCGACAACCGGCACAAGAATCATGAAGAGCCCCATGGCCGGCAGTTTACGCGTCGCCGCGGCCGCAATGCCGACAATCGCGATGACGACAATTGTCGCCGTTGTCAGCTATGAACGGGTGATGCTGACCTACCGAGAAGCCCCGCTGACAAGCCTCACCGAACGCATCGACGCCGGTCCCGCGGCCGGCCTGTACACCGAGCACGCCCGTGCCGCCCAGTATCACCGCGTCCGCGCCGACCTCGCCCAATACGCCAGTCAGGACGGGCGCCTGTTCGTCCTCAACCTGCTGCCATGGGCGTATCTCGACACCGACATGCGTTGCGGCACCTTCACGGCCTGGCGAACTTTCTGCGACGACGGCCGCATCGAACGCTACTACGACATCCACCCCGACCGCCTGCCCACCGTGATCCTGGTCCTCCGCCCCGACATCGGCCAATGCCACTCCAAACGTCCTTCGCCGCCCCAACACGGCACGCTCGAGGGCTACCTGCTCAAACACGTCCAGAAAAACGGCTTCGAACAAGTCATCGCCGACTCCGGCATGGTGTATCGAAAAAGCCAGTGACGAGTGATGAGTAATGAGTGACGAGAGAAGGCAACTCTTGCCTATCAAAACGATTACATTGTACGAGAACATCGAGTCAGGCAAACGCTACCTTCTTCTCGTCACTCATCACTCGTTACTCGTCACTGGCTGCTTCCCTTCCCCACGCCGGCTTTGATTTCGTTCGATAGTCGCACGGCACACCACGAGCGGCCACACATGGAACAATAGTCTTCCTCGCCGACCTTGTCCCGGCCGCGGATTTCGCGGGCCTGCTCGCCGTCGAACGCCAACTCGAACTGGGCGGGCCAATCGAAACGGGCGCGGGCGTCGGATATCGCGTCGTCCCGCTCGCGGGCGCCCGGCAACTTCCGCGCAACGTCCGCCGCGTGCGCGGCAATCTTGTATGCGATGCACCCCTGCTTGACGTCCTCGGGGCGAGGCAACGCCAAATGCTCCGACGGCGTGACGTAGCACAAAAAACTCGCGCCGTGATAGGCCGCCGCCGTCGCGCCAATCGTCGACGTGATGTGATCGTACCCCGGAAACATATCCGTCACGATCGGACCGAGCACGTAAAACGGCGCGCCGTCGCACACCTCGCGCTGACGCGTCATGTTCATCTCAATCTGATCGTACGGCACGTGGCCAGGCCCTTCCACCATCGTCTGCACGCCGCTCGCGCGGGCGCGGTGGACCAACTCGCCCAACACATCCAACTCGCCGAATTGCGCCTCGTCCGACGCGTCCGCCAGGCAGCCGGGCCGAAGACCGTCGCCCAGCGAGTACGACACGTCGTACTGTCGCAGCACGGCGGAGATTTCGTCGAACATTTCGTACATCGGATTTTCGCGCCCGGTGTGCAACATCCACTTGGCCAGCAGGCTGCCGCCGCGACTGACGATGCCCAGCTTCCGCCGCATGGCCGGCTCGAGGTGCCGCCGCAAAATGCCCGCATGAATCGTGAAAAAATCCACGCCCTGGGCGGCCTGCTTCTCGATCGCCGCCAGCATGTCCGCGTATGTCAACTCCTCCACGGGCTTGGCGACGATCATCGAGTACATCGGAACCGTGCCGATCGGCACCGTCGAATTCGCGATCAAAAACTGCCGCGTCGCGTCCAAATCGCCACCGGTGGAGAGATCCATCACGGCATCGGCGCCGAATTTCACCGCCCATTGGAGCTTCAGTAACTCGTGCTCCTTGCAGCTCGAAACCGGCGACGCGCCGATGTTGGCGTTGATTTTCGTCGTCACCGACCGACCGATGCCCACGGCGTCCAGTTTCACGCCGCCACACGAAACGCCCGCCGCGTCCGGCACGCCCACGCCGGCCAAATGAAGACGGTTGGCGGGAATCACCAGCCGACCCGCCGCCAACTCGGCGCGGATAACCTCCGCCGACACGCGCTCCTTCTCGGCGACGCGACGCATCTCCGGCGTGACCACGCCTCCACGGGCCTGCTCCAACTGAGTCTTCACCGATGCTCCTTGAACCGGCCCACGGACACAAAACGTCCGCGGCCTGGCACGACAAGTATAAACACGCCAGCCGAAAAAACAAACCGGGCAACGCGGTTACGTGGCGCGGGCATCTTGCCCGCGCGTCTCGCGGGCGTCCCACCCGCGTCCGGATACGAAAAGCCTTAATTCATATCATGGCATCCGCCACACGGAGCGGCTTGCGAGGGCAAGATGCCCTCGCGACACGCGGGCGGGACGCCCGCGCCACGTAGCAACGCAGACCGAAAAAACAAACCGGGCCGCGGGGACGTTCTCCTCGCGGCCCGATTCGGTTCGTCATTCCGATTACTGGTTCGCCAAGGCCGGGAACGCCTCTTCCTCGCTCTCGCGATGGATAATAATCGTCGGCTTGATCAGAATCAACAGCGTCTGCTCATCCCGCACCATGCCGCGATTGGTGAACAGACGGTTCACCACGGGAATCTTACTCAGCAAGGGCACGCCCTGCTCGCGTTCGATCTGCGATGCCATCCGCTGGCCGCCCAGCAGCAGCGTGCCGCGGTCCGGGACGCTCACCGTGGTCTCCAGCGTCGAGATGCTCACCAGCGGCAGCGAGATGAACGTGGTGAACGTGCCGGCGCCCGTGAGGTTGGTGACCGGAGCGTCGACGAGCCGATCCAGCGTCGTCACCGTCGGACGGACCGTCATCGTGACGTACCGGCGGTCGGCGGAGATCGTGCCTTCCACGTCCAACACCGTGCCGGTCGACAGGATGTTGACGTCCGGCGTCAGGATGCCGACGTTCTCGCTCACCGTCGGCGTGTAATTGGCAATATACGCCTGCTGCGTCATCACGGCCACGTAGGCACGCTGGCCGTTGAAAATCGTCAGCCGCGGGGCCACCAGCGTGCGGGTGTACGCACTGGCCTGCGTCGCCTGGATCAGGAAGTTCACCTGAACGTCGTCCAGGAACGAGCCGCCGATGCTCAACGACGGACCCGACACCGAAGAACCGACGCCCGTGCCCATGTTCGTCGTGTTCGCGAACGCCATGCTGTTCCCGCCCGACGTAACGCCCATCGGCGACCACTTGTTGTTGCCGGACTTGCCGACCCAGTTCGGGCTGTTGGGCCCAATGACCGCGCCGGTCTGCGGATCGACGATCGTGCCGCCGCCGAGGTTGAAGTACACGTCGAGATTCAGGCCGATGGACTCAAGGAAACCGCTGCTGACGGAGATGAACCGCGCCTCGATGTTGATCTGCATCGCCTGCGCCTCGCGGAGGCGGCTGATCAGCTCGGCGATTTTCGCGTGGTTTTCCTGCGTCTGCGTGATGATCAACTGCCCCTGGATCTCCGTGACCGACCCGGTGGTGCCGCCGTTGTCACGCCAGCTGTCGGGCTCCACGTTCGTCGAGATCATCGTGATGATCTGCTGGATCATCTCGCTCTTGGAGGGCACGTTGTCTTCGCCGGTGGCGTTGGTGTTGTTCGTCGACCAGGGGTCGTTGTCGGTGCCGCCTGTGCTGCCGCCGTTGTTGCTGCCGGACGTGGCGGTGTCGAGGTTCAGTTCCGGGCCCATGAAGTTCGGCACGCGGACGATCAGGTCGTTGATATCGTAGGTACGGACAACCGTTTTCTCACGAAGCTTGTCGAGCGTCGCGACCGTAATCACGCCGTCCTCGATCACGTAGCTCAGCGCCCCCGAGCCGCCGGCCAACTCCAGCAACTGCTTGAGCACGGTTTCAAACCGCACGTTCCGCAGGTGCAGGGTGATGGGGTTGTCGCGGGTGACGCCGGCCATTTCGAGGTCCGCCCAGTTGACCGTCAGGTTCGCGTTCGTCACGTCACGCAGCCACTGGATCACTTTTTCCAGCGGTTGTTCCTGGAAATCCACCGCCATCAGGGGGCGTTGGAGCAGGAGGCGGGCGGCGCGGTCGCCTTCGCTTTCGGCCGCCGACATCGGGGTGAACCGTTCGCGGCTCTTGGTGATCGTCAGCCAACTGTCGGGATACCGGACAATTTCGTCCCACGGAATTTCCGTCTCGCGAATGTTGACCAGCGCGTTCTGTTCCTGGCGGATGCGGAGGTTGTTCAGTTGGCCTTCCTTCCGCATGATGAAGATCTGATGGACGATCGACTGGACGTCCAGCGCCCACCGGTTGCGGGGGTCGATATTGAGGATGCCTTCGATGGCCTTGGAAGCGCCCTCGTAATCGTGCTGCTTGATCATGAGCTTGGCGGCGTCGACGCGGTTTTCGATATCCGCACGGCGCGCCTCGTCACGAGCGGCGGCCTGGACCTTCCGGTCCGCCTCGATCGTCGCGACCTGTATCTCCACGTTTCGGATATTCCAGGCGTCCTCGCGTTCGGTGATCTCGGCGAGCATGGTATCGGACCGGGTGCGGAAGTTGCGATACTGTTCGGCGGTCATGAAGGTCTTTTTGCTTTCGACGGCGTTCTGGGCTGCCCGGACGGCGTCGCGGGCGGAGTTGAACGAGGCCTGGTCGTTGGCGGCGTTGAGGAACGCCTCGGCCTGGGCCATCGACTTGTCGAACTCCCGCGTAACCAGTTCCTGCTGGAGTCGGCGGTTGAGTTCGGCCCGTTCCATGATCGTCGACGTCTGCGCGATTCCCACGGTCGATTCGGCGGGTTCGTCGGCCTGGTCGGCCGGCGCGGGGAGGTCGGCGACCGCCGGTTCATCGGCCGGCTTGTTGGCGGGGGTTTCCGCCGCGCCGTTGCCGGCGGCCTTGGCACGCTCTTCCACGAGGGCGAGCTGGGCCTTGGCGTCCTTGCGGATCGGCTCGGGGAGGAATTCGCTGGCGGCGGCTTGGGCATAGCCTTCGCGGGCATCGTCCCAGCGTTCGTCCTTCTGGGCGCTTTCGGCGTCGTTGAACGCCTCCATGTCGGCCAACTGGGCCTTGAGCCCCTCATCGGACTTGATGATGTACTCGTCGAGGATCTCCTGGTCGTCCTCGTCGAGCTTGTCACGGTCGATCCCCAGGAGGGTGGCCTTGGCTTCCTTGAAGTCCAGGTCCACGAATTGCTGGATGCCTTGTTCCAAGGCCGTCTTGGCCGAATCGGCATCGGCCTCCTGGGCCAATGCAGTGCCCCCTAACGACAACGTGACGATCACCACCAGAGCCATGTTCCAATACTGGCGAAGAGCAAGCACTGCGTACTCCTTTCGGAAGATTGTCCGAGCGATCTTCGATCGACGCCGACGCTGCACATGGGATGAGTGCGACACTCGTCGCCCAATCATCCTCAGCCACCGTCGTCAGCGTCGCCCATCCGCGCTCCATACCAAGCGCACGGATGCCTTCGAGTCAGTGAATCATTTCTAACTGCGAGAATTTACCCTCGCATCCCGACACCTTGCAAGTCCTATTTCGTCAGGAACGAAATTTTTCGCGCCTTTTTGAAATTTTTTCGAAACCTTCGTCATGCCACCGTCAACGCCGCCACCAGCGTGCCCAGGCACAGAACGATCATACCCAGGCCGCCAAGGAACCCCGCCACGCGATAGCCGACCGGCAGCGACTGGATCACGCGAATCCGCAGCGGCAGATAAATCGCGACGAATATCGCCGGCAGCAGCGTCAGCGCGAACGTGACAAACAGCCGCCCCGCCAGCGGCGCCCCTGCCCCTCCGACACCCGCGCCGATCAGAAGCAGACACGCCAGCCCCAACGCCACCGCGATGGCAACGCAATTGATGCGGGCGTTGCGAAGTTGCCTGTCCACCGTGAGGGGCGCCGACAACAACTGCGGCACCGACGACGACGGCAGCCCCGGCAACATCAGCTCCGCCGTCTGCGAAACCGGCGCCCACGCGATCATCCCCCGCCGCCAGACGAGCATCTGCGGATCATACGGGCCTCGCAACAACAACTGCGTGATTTCGACCGAGGAGATCGGCCCCAGCCGCCGGCCATGGATCACGTAAAACCATCGCGGCACGTCCAGGGCAGACTCCGCCCCAGCCGCGTTCACGGCGTCGTTCGACGGATCGCCAACTGACATGGTGTTTTCCACGGGGGTAGAGAATAGCATACGGCGGGTGGGAAGGGAAGAGACGCGGACGAATGATCAGGACAAACGCATATGCATTATCCGGTTTATCGCATGCCCTTTGTGTTCAGGCGCCACTGGCCACAGGCCCTGCCATTTTGCGTTGTAAGGCGGAGTGAGCGACGGAACGCCTCGTCTGTCACACCGATCTACAACGCAAAATGGCAGGGCCTGTGGCCAGTGGCGCCTGAACATGAAGGCCGCGTAAAAAAGAGGGATGCACACTTTGGACACGTCCCGCGTCACTCTTCCTCGTCCGTCGGAGCCGGCGAGGTTTCTTCCTCCTCCTCCGCCGGCTTGGCGGATTTGGCTTGTTCGGCGATTTTCAGCACGTCCTCCGCCGGCAGGACGACGACGGCGCGGGAGCTGTCGTCGCCGGGGGCCTTGTACATCACCGTAATGCCGATGGCCTGGCCGCCGAGCGTGAAGACCGGCGCGCCCGGCCGCGTGGGGCCAAGATAAAATTTTCGCGGCTTGGTCACGACGCCGCTGATCTCGCTCAAGCCGGCGATGGATTCGAGATTGAAACTCCTGCCCACGCGGGCGACGATCAGCACGGTGTCCAGGATCCGCACCTCGGCGGAAGCGTCCATCGCGGCCACGGTCCACGTGGCTGCCTTGTATTCATCGCTCTCCTTGCGAGGCATAATGAACGCCAGGTCCAGGTCCGGGTCCTTGAGCACGACGTCGGCGGGGACTTCCGTGCCGTCCTCCAGGACGATCTTCACCTGATCGTGCCGCTTGACCTTGATAAGGACACGCTGCGCCCCGACCGTCTGCTCGCCGCTGGCGCCGATCGTGCTCAAGGCCGCCACCACCATGCCCGACGGGTCGATCACCGTGCCGATGGTCTGGAAATTCCCCTCGCGTTCCACCGTCTGCCCCGCGGCGGCCAACTCCATCTGCGTCACGCCCGTCAAAAACACGACGGCGTTTTTGTTGGCCTCAAACACCTTGCGGGCCTGCGCCGTCTGCTCCTTATCCAACGCCGCCACAGGAACCGCCGCCACGCAAGCCATCAACAGTACACTCGTCCACGTTTTCATTCGATCGTCCTTTCTTCTTTCGTGTGGGTGAAATCGTTCCACAGGTTCGAGGGAGAGCCAACAGCCAGTAGCCATCAGCCAGTAGCCAATAGGTACGGCGGGCCTACGGCAAAATCACACGATTCCGCGTTTTACCATACACATATCCGTTCCCGCTTTCATGGCCATTTCGCCCTCGTCCTTCCATACCTGCTGGCTTGTGGCTATTGGCTACTGGCTTCTGCGGGCTACTTCTCCCACATCGGCTCCAGTTGGAGGAACATCGTATGCACGCCGCGGCGGATGAACAGGACCAGGTGCGTCGCTTTGTCCGTTTGGGCCCGCGCGAGCGTTTTTTCCAGGGCATCCAGGTTGGCGATGTCGCCGCCGTCGATGGCGAGCACGATGTCGCCGACCGACAGGCCTCCGAGGTCCGCCCAGCCGCCGTTTTCCACCGCCGTCACGAGCACACCGCAGACGTCCCTGGCCAGTTTTCTGTCCTCGCGGTCCACGGGCGCCAGATCGCGCGCGGAGAACTCGAACTGCCGGTCCTCGTAGACGCGGAGTTCGCTCAGGGGCGCGGGCGAGGCTTCGAGTTTGACGTCGCGCGTGATCGTTTCGCCGTCGCGGACGATCGTCAGCGTGGCCGTCGCGTCGATCGCGTAGGCTTGGATCATATAGGCAAAGGAATTATCCTCGGGCCGTGTGTCGCGGACGGGATTTTTATCGAGCCGGAGAATGACGTCACCGATGTGCAGGTCCGCCTCGGCCGCGGCGGAGTCCGCCCGCACGTACGTCACGCGGACGCCTGTGGAGCCTCTGGGTAGATTCAGCGCCTCGGCCAGGTCACGCGTGAGCACCTGCGTTTCGACGCCCAGCCAGGCCTTTCGGGCGGTCATCACGTCGCGGGGCGGCGTTTTTTTGCCGAGTTTCACGACGGTCAAAAACTGTTGTCGCCCGCGGTCGAACGCGACCAGCACGGGCGTCTCCTCGTTGGGCTTGGTCAGTTCGTCGGTGATTCGCCGCAGGCTGGCCAGGTCAGTCACTTTTCGACCGGCCACTTCGGTGATGATGTCCACGCCCCCGCCAAGGCCCTGCAAGGTAGGTTTGGCGCTGGCGGCCGGTCCGCTGGGCAGGACCGTCTGCACGATCACGCCGTCGGTGCTGGGCCGCTGCATTTCGATCGCTAACGGGCCGGTGATGTCCAGCGCGGTCATGCCCCAGGCTTTGACTTCCTCGTCGTCGCCAAGGACGCGCTGGCGGGCGGTCGTCACCACGTCGACGGTGTGCGTTTGCCCGTCGCGATCGAACGTCACGCTCAGCGATTTGCCCGCCGGCTGAGACAATAGCAATTGATGCACGATAGGCAGATCTTCCCGGCTGGCCGCCGAGACGACCACGCCGTCGATGGCCGTGATCAGATCGCCGGGGTGGATGCCCGCCCTGGCGGCCGGCGAGTCGGGCACCACGCCGCCCACCAGCACGCCCGTCGTCTGCGGGCTGTTCTTCAGCCGCGGCTGGCATTCCAGGCCCGTGAAGGCGCGCGACACCTTGCCGTATTCGATGAGCTGCCGCACCACGTCGCGGGCAAGGTTCGACGGAATCGCCCCGCCCAGGCTGCCCATGCCCACCTCGTTGATGCCGACGATCTCGCCCGCCAGATTCACCAGAGGCCCGCCGCTGTTGCCGGGATAAATCACCGCGTCATGCCCGATCCACCGCACCAGCGTGCCGATGGTCTCGCCTCGCATTTTCATGCCCGTGCCGTACGGCGTCATCATGGCCGTGTTGCTGACGACGCCCACCGTCACCGACTGCGTCACGCCGGCCGGACTGCCCATCGCCAGCACGCTGTCGCCGACACGCAGTTGGTCGCTGTCGCCCCACCGGGCCGTGGGAAACGTCCGAGGCCCCTGCCTCGCGTCGGGGCGAAGCTGCACCACGCAGATGTCCGTCATCGGATCGGTGCCGACGCGGACGGCGTCCATCTCCTCGCCGTTGCTCAGACGGCAGACGATCCGCTCGGCGTTGCCCGCGACGTGATGGTTCGTCACGACGTACCCGTCGGCGGAAATGATCGCCCCGCTGCCGGAACCCTGCGAACGAATCATCCGCCCGCCCGACGGCGTGGTCGACACCACCTTCAGCCGAACCAGCGCCGGATACACCGCCTCCACCGCCCGCTCGACGCTGGCCGAATCCACCCCGCCAGGCCCCGCGGGCACAACAGGCCCCGTACACCCCGCCGCTATGACCGTTACCAGCATCATCAGACACGTCACTGTTTTCATAGATACCTCATCAGGGTCATCGTATCGTGTTCGCTCATTCTTTCGTGTAGACGGTTAGGCTGTTAGACTATTAGGCTGTTCGGCGCGGGCGTATGAATCATTAGGCCTAAAGCCTCATGAGCCGGCACCTAACAGTCTAACAGCCTAACCGTCTAACAGCCTACACGAAAGATCGCACGGCAACGACGCGCCGTAAACATATAGATACGACGTTCCAGCACAACCAAACCATGCAAAAAAAAGGAATCGCCATGACGCTCGCGGAAAAAATTGACGGGGCGCTGTTGGGCGCCGTGATCGGGTCGGAACTGGCCTTTGGCAGGCTCGTGCGGATTCACGCCGACTTCGCCACCGCCTGGAACCTGCCGCCGCTGGAGACGGAACTGACCCGAAACACGACGTGGAAACCGATCCCGACCAATCAGTGGTGGGCCAAGCTCACCGGGCTGCTCCAGCTTGGCGTCAACGCGTACACGCGGGCCGGCGGGCGGGCGACGCCCGAGGACTTCGCCGCCGAGCTGACCCGCGACAAAACCGCCCTCACGCCCGCCTTCCCCCTCGACGGGCTGCACACCACGCAGGAACTCCTCCGCGAAGGCATGAACCCGCGAATCACGGGCATGAATACCGCGCCGTGCGGCATCATCGCCGCCGTCATGCCGGTGGTCGGCATCTTCCATTTCGCCGATCCGTCGCGGGCGTTTTTCGACGGCATCGAGTTGGCCAGCGTCGCGCAGCCGCGGGTCGGCGCGGACTGGGCGGCCACGTGCGCCGCGCTGGTCGCGGCCGCCTTCGCCGCCAACACCCCGCAGGAACTCTATGCGCCCGTCCAGGCCATCCTGCGCGAAGAAGCCAAGCCACTCGCCCTGGAATACAACCGCCTGCTGTGGGGTTTGCCGATCCGCGACGAGGCCGCCTTCATCACGCAGTATCAGCAGACTGCCGCCGTCACGCCCACCGAGGCCACCCAGCAGTGGCTCGACGCCAACCCCGCCCGCGCCGCCCTGCCGGCGTTGTACAACTTCCACGATCAGCCTCGCAAGCTCATGGCCGCCATCATCAACACGCGACACCATGGCATGCCCGGCGAAGGCGGATGGACCGGCGCCCACTGCGTCGCCGCCATGACCGCCGGCGCCGCCGCCGGGGCCATGCACGGCCCGAAGATCTTCCCCGCCGAATGGCTCGCCTGGGCCCGCGCCATCGTCAAACCCATGCTCGCCATCGTGCCGATCGTGCAGGCCCGCGTGGCCGAGGAACGCGACATCCTGCGCTCGGTGCAAACACTGGCCGCGCCGCGGAAAAACGGCGAATCGAAACTGCACGACAAAATCAAAGGCGCCCTGTTGGCCGGCGCGATCGGCAACGCCATGGGCTCGCCCGTCGAAGGCTCCATGTGGTACGACATCGACAAGCGATTCCCCAACCACGTCCTCACCGTGCTGGACCCCTCGAAACTCGAATCCGAGGACGACAACCAGATGGCCATGCTGCTGGTGGAAACGTACATCGAGCGCCAAGGCGCGCCGGTGATGGCCCGCCACTTCGGCCAAACGTGGCGGCGGCGGCTCAACCGCGATCACTTTTTCCCGCTCTGCATGGGCAACAGTTACGATTTGATCATGGCCGGCCAGGACCCGCGGATCACGGGGCACTGGAATATCGTCACGGGATCGACGGTAATGTGTCTGGAACCTGCGGGCATGTACAATGTCGCCGATCCCGCCTGGGCCGCCCAGGACGCGGTGGCGATTTCCTACATGTATCAGCGCGGGCTTGACGTCGTCGCCGCGGGCATGCTGGCGGCCACTACCGCCGCCGCCCTGCGACACGACGCCACCGTCGACGGCGTGCTACAGGCCGCCCTCGACGCCGCGCCCACCACGCCGCTGAAAACCTTCGACCGCCGGAAATTCAAGTCCGCACGGCACTACATCGAAACCTGCCTCAAGGTGGCCGACAAGTACGACGACGTCCTCGCCGCCCGCGCGGAACTCTACGACAAGTGCCTGCTCTATCACGCCATCGACCCGCTGGAACTCTGGGGTCTGGCGCTGGCGATGTTCAAAATCGCCGACGGCGATGTCCGACAGGCCGCCATCGGCGGAACGAATATCGGACGCGACAGCGACACCATCGCCGGCCGGGGCGCCATGCTCGCCGGCGCGCTGCGCGGTGGCGCCAACGTGCCCCGCGAGTGGGTCGCCATGTTCAGCCCGGCCTCGATGGCCCGCATCGACGCCAACGCCGCCGCCCTGACCGACCTCGTCGCCAACAAAAAACCCGCCGCCATGCGGCGACGACAGGAACTCGCCTGATCCGGGGGTTTGCGGTGTGTTGGTGGAAACGTACCGTTTGTTCGAGGGAATACTTTCGTTAACTCGTTAACTGGTTAACTCGTTAAATCGTTAATTCGTGTACGAAGGCACGAGTTAACGAGTTAACGAAAAACGTTCTCTGGTCTCCACGACACGACTTCACCGTCGAGCAAACGAAAAACCAACACCGGCTTCTTTTTCCCCCTGTTGCCTTACGACGCCGCTTCATTATAATACAGGACTCCGCCATACCGGGCGGACTGGTGCGTTTACCGTAGTATCTCCATGCTGCGATTTGACGTGTACAAACAAGGGCGAAAGGCCCAGGAAGTTGATCTTGCCGGCGCGTACGTGTTCGGACAGGACGCGATTCCCGTTCGCGCCGACCTGACCTTCGCCGCCGGGCTGATCACCTGCGCCAAACGCGTGGCCGGGGCGTGCGGGCTGTCGCTGCTGTGGGAGACGGCTTCGGGCACCTTCATGCTGCCCACCACCCGCCTGTGCGAACGCAACGAACCCTACATCCTCAACGTCGAGCTGGCCCGCGGGCAGATGATGCGCATCGCGCAGAAAATCGAAGAATGGGGCCTGTTCGACTTCCCCGACGCCGCCGCCATCTGCGCCGAATTCGACCGCATCAACCATCGGTTCGTCGAGTCCCTCCACGCGCCCGGAGGCGAAGCCGCCTCGCTGTTGGCCGACCGCGCCCTGGCCGAGGGCGTCACGCTGGGCGAAAAGATGGCCCTCTTCCACGCGGAAATTTTCCTCGGGCGAAAACGCGCCGTCGGCGCGGCCGCCCCGAGGCTGGGACTCGGCTGCGTCGTCGACCTGCACTCCACCGCCCCCGGCTATCAGGACATCCTGCGCGACACGTTCGAGTTCATCTCCGTGCCGCTGCCCTGGAAGCACATCGAGCCCAGGGAACGCGACCTCCAGTACGCACAGATCGACAACTGGGTCGCCTGGGCGGCCCGGTCGCGGCGGGCGGTTCACGCGGGGCCCCTGCTGTCGTTCGAGCCGGCCTATCTGCCGCAGTGGCTCTTCCTCTGGGAAAACGATTACGAAACGCTCCGCGACCTGATCTACGAACACATTCAACGCATCGTCAAACGCTACGAAAAACAGGTGCGCGTCTGGAACGTCGTCAGCGGCCTGAACGCGTACAACGGGTTCAATCTGACCTTCGAACAGGTCATGGAACTGACTCGGATGAGTTGCTTCCTCGTCAAAAAATTGTCGCCGCGAAGCCAGGTCGTCGTCGACCTGGCCATGCCCTGGGGCGAATATTACAGCCGAAACCAGAAAACCATTCCGCCGCTGATGTACGCGGACATGGCCGTTCAGAGCGGCATCCGGTTCGATTCGTTCGGCATCCAGATGTACATGGGCGTGCCGGTGGACGGCTACTACGTTCGCGACCTGCTGCAAATTTCCGCGGTGATGGACGAATTCGTCGCGCTGGGCAAGCCGCTGCACATCAGCGCCTGCCAGGTGCCCGGCGACATGGCCTCCAACGCCCGCGACGCCTGGGGCGGACAACTGTCCGTCGCCAAGGCGGGACAATGGCATCAGCCGTGGAATCAGCGATTGCAGGCCGAGTGGCTTCAGGCGTTCTACCGCATCGCGCTATCCAAGCCGTACGTGGAATCGGTGACGTGGCGCGACCTGGCCGATACCGACGGCCATTACATCCCGCACGGCGGCCTCTGCCGCGACACCCTCGACGCCAAACTCGCCTATCGCGAACTGAAAAATTTCCGCGGCAGCCTGATGCGGCGGACGTAAGCCGCAAAGCCCTGTCCGCTTACTCCGGCAGCGTCACGTCCAGGAATTCCGCCCGGCCCGCGCAGGCGATGCGCGGATTCGTCAGGCAGGCAGGCAGGAGGATCGTGTCGCCGTTGCGGGCCTGCACGGTGGGTTCGACACCGCCGGCGTGGGAAAGGGTCACGGGCGCCGCGGCGGCGGTGATCATGATCGCGCGGCATCGGCCCGCGGGCAGCGGCAGCGGCGTGTTCGCCTCCACCGTCCGTCGCGCGACGCTGAAATACGGTGTCGTCAGCAGCACGTCGCCGTCTCCACCGGGCGGACGCCCGTCACGCAGGTCGAAGCGAATGCACCGCATCGACATGGCCACGTGCACCTCGCGTCCCCGGCCCCAGTCGCTCACGCGGTAGGTCGTGTCGGAGGGCGTCTGCACCTCGGCCACCACCACGCCGCTGCCGAGCGCATGCACCGTGCCGGCGGGAAGAAAGTGGAAGTCGCCCCCCGCCACGTCGAACCGCGTGCACAGCGCGGCGGGGTCGTCGCGTTCGATGGCCCCCTGGAACGCCTCCGCCGTCACGCCCGGCTTGACGCCCTTATAAACAAACCCCTGCCGGCTTTCGAGAATGTACCAGCACTCGGTTTTCAGGGCCGCCGGGGGGCCGATCTCCGCGACGGCCTGTTCGTCGGGATGCACCTGAAGTGAGAGAATGTCCTCGGCGTCGAGGAGTTTCAGCAGCAGCGGAAATCGGCCGTCGGGCATCGGCTTGGCGTCGCCCAGCAGATCCCGCCCGAGTTCGCGCGTCAGTTCCGTCAACGACCGCCCCGCCGCGGGCCCGTTGCGCAACACGCTGACGCCCTCGGCAAGGTCGGCCAACTCCCAACTCTCGCCGATGTTCTTCCCCACCGGCAGCGACCGGCCATACAGCCTCGCCAGGTTCCGCCCGCCCCAGATTTTGTCTTTGTAGATCGGCGTGAAAATAAACGGATATGCGTTTGGATTCATAGTGAAATGGGCCGTAGTAGACTTGAACTACTGACCTCCTGCGTGTCGAGCAGGCGCTCTAGCCAACTGAGCTAACGGCCCATGAACGGTGCACTATACGTCGCGCGGCGTCGGACTGTCAAGGCCCGCGCGAAAAGTTTTCGTTTGTTGGGCGCACGTCACGCGTGTTGGCCGATTCACGGCGCGCCGCCGGCGGGGATGTTGCGGTTCCAGTGTGGGATGCGGACGGTGACGTCGCCGCGGACGACGGCCAGGCAGGCCAGGCGGCTGCGCGGCGTGGCGTTGGGAGCATAGTCCACGCGGTCGAGTTCGTCGTCGGTCGGCTCGGACAGATTCTCCATGCCGCTCTCGACGATGATGTGGCACGTCGCGCACACCCCCACGCCGCCGCACGCGTGCTCGATCGACACGCCGTGCGTCAACGCGATATCCAGCACGCTGCCAGGACGGCCATGGCTGCCGTAGGGGTAGCGCGCGGGGTCCACGTCGACCGTCACGTTGGCGGGGAGGAAGGTGATTGTGTGTTTGGGCACTTGTTTCTCCAGACGATCTCGTTTTTCAGGACGTTGAACAGCGAACGCTGGCCTCCCCGTCTCGCGTGGAAGCGCCGGCACGAAAGATCCATCGAACACCAATAACCTATCTCTGTGTCCTCTGTGTCTCTGTGGTAAAAAACACCGTTCCGCCCGGCACGTCTTTCAAAACTCCTCCACCCGCCGCCCCACCGCCGTTTGGCGGAGGACGTCGTCCATCTGGGCTTGCGTGAGCGGGCTGGCGGCGGCGTTGGCGGCGGTCATGGCTTCGTATAGCGCTTCGGGGTCCTGGCCTTCCATTGTAGCCCGCAGGTCGGCGACGGCAGCGGCGAGCTGTTGGCGCTGCTCGGGCGTCAGCACGCCTCCCACGGACGCGACGGCCTTGTCGATGGCCGTCAGCACGCGCGTGGCTTCGTTCCGCAGGTCGATCAGCCGATGCTCCTGCAAATCCTCGCGGGCGTGTTGATAGCTGGCCTTCACCATGCGATCGACGTCCTCCTTCGCCAGGCCGTGGCTGGGCGTGATCTGCACAGCCGCCTGTTTGCCGCTCCGCAGTTCGCGCGCGGAGACATTCAATATGCCGTTGGCGTCGATGAGAAACGTCACGGCGATTCGCGGCATGCCGGCGGGCATGGGCGCAATGCCGCGGAGTTGAAATCGCCCGAGGCTGCGGCAGTCGCGGGCGAGTTCACGCTCGCCCTGGAGCACGTGGATTTCCACGGCCGTTTGGCCGTCGAGGTGCGTGCTGAAGGTTTCGCTGGCCTGACAGGGCACGGTGCTGTTGCGCATGATGAGTTTGCCCATCGCGCCGCCGAGCGTCTCGATGCCCAGCGACAACGGAACCACGTCCAGCAACAGCGTGTCGCGACGCAGGCCCATCAAGATGCCCGCCTGCACCGCCGCCCCGAGCGCGACCACTTCATCGGGATCGATGGCCGTGTAGGGCTCGCGCTGGAAGAACTCCCGCACGGCGGCGTGCACCGCCGGCACACGCGTCGAGCCGCCGACCATCACCACCTGGTCGATCTGTCTCGCCGACAGCCCCGCCTCACGCAACGCCGCCCGGCAGTGGTCGATCGTGTGATCCACCCACCGCCTGGCCAGGCGGGCGAACTCCTCCCGCGTGATCGTGCGGCTGTAGTGCCTGCCGCCGCCGAGGTCGATCTGCACCGTGGCGGTCGGCTCGGCGGAGAGGCGAATCTTCGTGTTTTCCGCGAAATTCCGCAGCGCCTGCCGCGTCGCCGGCGGAAAGAACGATCGCACAAACGCCAGTTCCTCAGCCACCCGCTCCGCCGACGGCAGGCTCGCAGGCAGCGTCGCGAGATGCTCGGCCTTTTGCCCGGGGAAAAACTGCGCGACGATTTCGCCGGTGATCAGGTCGATGAGTTCCATGTCCAGATCGTCGCCGCCCAGGCGCGTGTCGCCGTCGGTGGAGAGCACCTGGAAGACGCCCCCCGACACGCGGAGGATGGAAATGTCGAACGTGCCGCCGCCGAAATCGTAGACGGCGATCGTCGCGTCCTCGGTGCGATCCAGGCCGTACGCCAAGGCCGCCGCCGTCGGCTCGTTAACGATGCGTTTGACTTCCAGGCCCGCGATTCGCCCCGCGTCGCGCGTCGCCTGCCGCTGCGCGTCGTCGAAATACGCCGGCACCGTGACCACCGCCTGCGTGATCGCCTGCCCCAACGCCGCCTCCGCCCGCGCCTTCACCTCGCGCAAAATAATGGCCGAGAGTTCCTGCGGCGACAGCCGCCTGCCGTTGACGTCGACCGTAACGGTGTCGTTCGTCCCCGCCTGCACACCGTACGGAAGAAACTTCATATCCTCCCGCACGTCGTCGATGCCCTTGCCCATCAACCGCTTGACGGAGTACACGGTGGCCAACGGATTGGCGACCGCCTGCGCCCGCGCGAGCGACCCGACCGTCACGCCACCATCCGGCGCAAACGCGATCACACTGGGCACCAACCCGCTCCCGCCACCATCCCGCACCATCACAGGCCCCCCGGCCGTCATATACGCCGCCAGCGAGTTGGTCGTGCCCAGGTCGATTCCGAGGATTACGTCCATGACACCCCCGTCGAAGCGACGAGCCACAAGCCACTAGCCACTAGCCACAAGGTATGGATGCATTGGCCGCAAATCGAACGAATTGTCATTCGAATTGGCATGATTTTACTCCACTCCAATCTATTCGTTTCATTTCGCCCTCGACGTTCCTCGTGGCTTGTGGCTAGTGGCTTGTGGCTGCTGCTTGCGTCAACAGTTTCTTCACGTAACTCACCGCGTTCAACTGTTTGCGGAGTTCGTCCAATATGTGCGTCGCGACGGCGTGGCAGGCGACGGCGTTCTGATGATCGGCGAACAGTTGCCCGATGCGGTTCATCAGCCCGGCATGCTGAGTTTGCAGCACGTCGCGGAGGCGGGCAAGTTCGGCCTGGTCGCCGCCAGCGTGGGCATCGGACAATTCCTCCTGGAGCATCATCATCGTGCCCAGAAAACCGGCGGGCACGGACTTGTCCACCGCCGACGGCTTGCCGCCAAGCAACGCCAACAGGTGGGCCGCCCGCGTGAACGGATCCCGCAGTGCACGATAGGCGTCGTTAATCTGCGAGCTGAGCCGCAACGACAGCTCCTGCACCTCGCCGCTCTCCTGCCCGTGAAAATCAGGATGCGCGTGGCGGTTCAGCGTGAAAAATTTTTCGCGAAGCACGGCTTCGTCGATGTCGAACTCCCGCGGCAAGCCCAGCAACGTAAAATGATCCGCCGCGTTCGGCAAACTCTGCAAACTGTGGCAAAAATCGCACACCACCGGCGTGGACATCAGCTTGGCACACTGGCCACATTTGGCGGGGAACGTTTGGTTGTCGGGCATATTCATTCCTCAAAAAGCCAGTAGCCAATAGCCAGTAGCCAATAGGTACGGCGAAGTTTGCCACCATTCACACGATTCAAATTCCTGGCCATACCTTGTTCAGCCCCGCGTTTACTGCCTTTTTCGCACACCGATCTTCCTTACCTCTTGACTATTGGCTATTGGCTATTGGCTTGTCTGTTCACGCCGAAAAACTCGTCCCGCAGCCGCAGCTGCGCTTGGCGTTTGGGTTGTTGAACACGAAGCCGCCCTTGAGCAGATCGTCGCTGAAGTCGACCTCGGAGCCGTCGAGATACAGCAAACTCTTGAGGTCGCAGATCACGCGCACGCCGTTGGTCTCGAACACTTCATCCATCTCATCAGGCGTGGCGGCCACATCCAGCGTATAGCTGAACCCGCTGCACCCGCCGCCCTTGATGCCCACGCGCAAACACGACCCCTCGGGCATCCCGTTCTTCGCAAATACCTCGCGAATCTTCGCCGCGGCACGTTCGGTTAAACTTACCATGGTTTACTCCAATCCAAACGACAAGCTATCAATCATGCAAAGCCACTAGTGGACCATCCGCCGTGTTTGATGGGTTCGTGGAACCGTTTCCACGGGCTTGGCCTCTTTGCGCTGTTGGAATCCCAACAGCGCAAAGAGGCCAAGCCCGTGGCCAATCCATCCGTTCACGATTGACGGACCACTAGTGG
>Ga0123353_10000766_pt1 | contig 39047 bp, 24 predicted proteins | sample TergutLab28metaG_3_FD_92763 | JGI IMG/M metagenome (GOLD analysis project Ga0123353, IMG submission 92763) | Labiotermes labralis P3 segment gut microbial communities from Petit-Saut dam, French Guiana - Lab288 P3 | ecosystem: Host-associated > Arthropoda: Insects > Digestive system > Gut ... | reverse complement strand
CCACCATAACCACCAACACCACAACCACCACCAACACCACCACCACCACCACCACCACCACAACTACCACCACCACCAACACCACCACAACCACCAACACCACAACCACCACCAACACCACCACCACCATCACAACCACCACCACCGCCACAACCACCACCAACACCACCGCAACCACCACCACATGGTCTAAGAGACTTGATGCTGCATACTAAAACAGTCTTATAATTTTTGGACAATAAATCATAGTTCTGCAACCTCTTCCCATAAGTATCTGTTCTGCTGTCACTTAACTGTTTGGGTATTTACCAAAAGGAAAATAAAAATGATGTGTTTCCCCTGTGATCACCAACATTTTCTTATGTGTTAAATATCATTTTGGAATTATGATTAAACCAATTTAATGAGCAGGAGATGCATGAAAGTTCTCATTCTATCACAAAGGTACAGCAGTGTGACCTGTGACAAAGTTTGGCCACCTAGTTCAATGTAATTTCAGTTCTGGTGTTCTTGTTGTTTTGCAAGTGGTTCCATTTGTGTCTGGCTTTTAATATGTAACTGCTGCTTGCAGCTGATTCCATGTCTCTGTCATCCCCTCCTGGTACATCAATACAAAGTCCACGAGACTTTGATAAGTGTGATGCCCCACTTCCACAAGAAGTGCAGCAATTACCAGAGAATCTGCAGAACCTCTTGATGGGATGCATTGCATCTACCCGGACTACCACCAAGACTCGCAAGATTGTTATCTATGTCTGTGCTGCTGACTCACAAGGTAAAAACATACTTACTTACTTACTCCATGGAGCACAGTCCTTGAGAAACTAACCAGTTTTGCACCTAGTCAAGAAATTCCCCACATTTTATGGAACCTGTAGGATCATTACCACATTCAAAAGTCCCCGCCACCTGTCCATATCCTGAGCCAGCTTGATCCAGTCCTTACCCCCCATCCCACTTCCTAAAGATCCATCTTAATATTACCCACCCATCTAGGCCTTGGTCTCTCAAGTGGTTTCTTTCCCTCAGGTTTCCCCACCAAAACCCTGGATATGCCTCTCCTCTCCACCATACGTGCTACATGCCTCGCTTATCACGTTCTTCTCGATTTTATCACCAGAACAATATTGAGTGAGTAGTACAGATCATTAAGATCCTAATTATGTAGTTATCTTCACTCCCTTATTACCTCGTCCTTCTTAGGCCCAAATATTCTCCTCAACACCCCATCTCAAGCACCCTCAGCCTACATTCCTCTCTCCATGTGATCAACCAAGTTTCACACCCATATAAAACAACAGGCAAGGTTATAGTTCTGTATATCTTAATCTTTAAGTTTTTGGATAGCAACCTGGAAGACAAAAGATTCTGCACCGAATGATAGCAAGCATTCCCTGACTTCAGTCTGCTCTTAATTTTTTCTTGAGTAGGATTTTGATGTGTTAAGTTTGTTCCCAACTATTTGAACTCTTCTACCCTTTCAAAGGAACTATTATCAATATTCATACTGGCATAGGGTAGTTTTACTTTTTTATATATTTGAAATTCACAGATTGCTGTACTGAAAAGGGAGTATTGCACAATTCTGTGTACCCTGAACTCCGTGACTACTGCCGTAGCCAAGGTTATGAGCTTCATATTGTTGATCTGCACTGGAAAACAGGGCTAGAGAAGCAGCAAGATCATGAGTTCCCTGAATTGTGTCTTGGAGAACTGGCACGTAAGTGAATTTTATTTTATCATGTTAATATATATGCCCTTGGGATAATTTGAGTCTGTTTTCTATATAGTAACCATTTAATAGAGGAAGTATTGTCTGTAAGCTCTACCATTATAAATTTACAAGCTTAAAGTAATACAAGAATAATTGGCAGTAGATTAATAAACTACTAATAGATACACACTTGAATGGAATCGTGAATACTGACTGCAGAGAATGTATACGTGAAAAGTGTAAGTTATTGTTAAGCACAATATTAATTCACAATAAGCAAATATGTTAATATCAATGGAATTTAAGAGTGAACTAACAAAACCATGAATTTCCTTTAAGTACTTAATTCAGCAGAATCATAGGTAACCAGAGGAACTGAACACATATTAGAAACTGAAATGAGAAATTTGGAAGATTTAAATGTAGTAGAGAACATGGATAATAAATTTAAATTGGCAAGAATGACTCTGTCAGTGCCACCACAGATTTCTGTGTCATGGGTATGGCTAATATATCATATCATATGCATTTGCCTACACAATATAATGATGTGCTTAATAGCGATATATCTGATTTTAATTGCAGGGCAAATGGAAGTGGCATATGTGATACCAGTGTTGTTTTTGAGTAACTCTCTGGGTACTCCCCTTTTACCTAAAACAATTGAGAATCAAGATTTTGAAATGGCACTTAAAAGTGCTGACAACAAGGAACTATTGCAGAAGTGGTATCAACTAGATGGTCATGCTCAGCCACCTTGCTACAGATTGCAGCCTATTGCTAGCCACATTCCAGGATTTAAGGTTTGCAGTAGTATTTACATTCTCACCAAAAATTGACATAATTAAGAATACTCATATGAATAGAGTTTCATGCCTTAAAATCTTCATATTAAAAAAAAAGATAAAGGTAAATTTGTTCATGTCCATGCAGTGAGGGCATACAGGGGACTATAATGACATTTACTTGTCCATTCTACAAATATATCTTTGTTTAATTTCACTATGAATACTAGTATATATCATGTGAAATATTCTTGCTCTCATTGTTTTCATCTCTTGTTTTTGCTCCAAAATTTTGACTTTCTGATATACTGAAATGTAGTAAAAATGTACATTTGTCCATGTCCATGCTATGAAGGCAAATGGGGGAGAATAATTATAACTTCACTCATTTTTAAGCTGGGAACTTGATGGAGGTGAGGGGTTAACTTTATGCCATGGCCATTTTATCCATAAGATTTTCCCTTTTCAACATTTTTTCACTTACAGTTATGAATAACCAGACTGGGGATGTAAGGTATGGTTAGACAACATAAATGAATAAATAAATAATAACAACAAACAAAAAATGAAGAAAGAAATAATTAATAGTTTAACCTAACCTGACCTCAACTAATGTCACATAAACAAACTGAACATACCCTAGCATAATGTAATCTGACCCAATCTAACCAAACCTAACACATCCAAACCCAACATAATGTAATGTAATGTGAGGTAACGTAACATAACTTAATCTAAACTAACATAACCTAATGACCAGAATGACTACATAATAAACAAAAGTATAATCTTCTGATGCACAACTTCACTATTGCAATTGTAAATGGCAGCTACATGTTTCAGCTACATAAAATAGCCATCATAAGGCTGTATGTATCAGAATTAAATGGTTAGGTTGTCTTCAGTTGTGTTTCCTATAAAAGGCCGTAGATTGTTCCATAAGTTAAGTTTAGCCAGGGGCAGGGGAGTTGATATAGATCCCGATTTCATTTTCATACTTATGATATATACAGCCTGATGATGTAGCTGAAACATGTAGCTGCCATTTACACTTACTACAGTAAAATTGTACATTGATGGGTTATATTTTCTTTTATTATGCATTCTAGAAGCACAATGGGGATACCACACTTTAAAACCAAAATGACCAATAAGCCAGCCAACGAACCAACCAAACCAACCAACTAACCAACCAACTTCTGTTTAACCATAACATTAATGCTTTGTCACTAAAATAAATGGGGTTGCAATTGTAAAACCTTGAGGAACCACTGGTCTGGTGAGTGTCATTTTTATACTTGGTGACATGCATTACTGAAATTCCCTTCTTACTACATAATTTTTTAAAATATAGGCCTGTTTTTGTATATTTTATTGTGCTGTATAATATGTTTTTCACTAGGAAAATTCACCAGAAGAAAGGGAGAGAGCGCTGAATGAATGGCGTTCAGAAATAGAACGAACACTCTCAGTCTTGGTGAACGTTTTCCCACAGGAACTACGGGACACTTATCTTACCACTGTCGTGGAACAAGTAAGAGTGCAGGTTTCATTTTCATTTTTTAAAATAATAGACATTGTGTGAAAAGTACCCGCAGTGTTTCATTGACATGAAAGTTTTCTTTGTCTTGTGTAAATGTAAATAACCTGATGAGATAAAAATGTTAGGGATTTTGTGATAGATTTATGTATTGATTAGTTCTTTTGTTGTCAGTCATGTTATCTGTTGGAATGTTGAGTGAAGAAGCATAATTTTAAGACTAATTCTATTATGTTAACTTTAAGAATTACATTTTATTCAGTAATACTAGGCATCAGTTTCTGTCTGTGTCACGTGATTGAACAGTTGCATTAACCACTGATTAGATGATAGCAAGAATAATGCATTACTTTATGACTTTTTGATTCAGTATTATTCTATGACAGGGGAAAATTAAAATTTTTTAAATACCATTGCAAGGTTAAAAAAAACTTCTTCTTGGTGGTGCTGCCTGAAACTAATATCTAAACTTACTTGCGTGCAGGAAATACATAACACAGTGTTCATGAGTCAGGAGCTTGCTCGGAGATGCTTGTGGCTGTATCGTGTGTGTGCACCAGCTGCTAGCCAGTCCCAAGAACCTCCTTTGCCTGGTGAAACAGAGCTACGACGCAGACTGGAAGCCTTGCACAAAGATCTGAAGGTGGGATAAACTGCATGACAGTAAGCTTGTAGTATAAACACATATTTACATAATGTTTGTATTAACTTGCTGTTTATTATTCCCAGAATCAACTAAATGAGAAACACATTCTGCGTATACCAGTTCGCTGGGTTGAAGGAGGTTTGGACCTTCAGCTTCCTGATCATGCACAGTACGTCACTGAAGTCACGTCACAATTGGGCAAACACCTACGGGGTGTGGTGGATACCATCATAGAAGAGGACCAAGCCAAAGTGGGTGTTAATGCATAGGCCTATAGGAAGAATTTAAAAATGCATAAAATTCATATACAATACTTTAGATTTTTCATACTTATGTAGAATATTTTGGCACAACTCTGATTGATAGTGACATTTAAACTTTAGTAAGACTAAAACCCTTTCTTCCTGCACTACTTTCATGGCTTTTGATCAAACCAGGTGAAGTGACTGGACTTGGATAAGCATTTCGTGACAAGAATTCCCAGCAGTGTATAAATCTGTGGACTGTCATTTCAGCGGTCTTTACGCCACATGCTCTTAGTTGACCAGTCTGTCATGTAAGATTTGGCATACAATGCTTACTATAATTTGTTAACAGTTTTTTATAACACATTACTGTGTACATCAGTACAATAAAATAGTAAAACCAGTGTGGTACACATATCTAAACTGATTAACATTTATGTGTATATTACTATTTTATACTCTGTATCATACATTTAGGATTTTGTAGTACTTTTAGTCAGTTTTATTGGTCATAATTATATTCATATTTTATGTGTTATTTATTTTTAAGATGTAGCACTCTTCCTGTCATAGTCCTATGATCCCTGAAGATGGTTGTTACATCAAAATATTTTTGATCTTAAGTAAAGATCTTGTTAAATGTGTACCTCTTTGGTTTTGCTGTCTTATTGGTATGTTCTTGATTATTAGTTATTCCACGTAGTGTGTTCTAGAAGAATGAGATAAAAGTAGAGATTGGAGAGGGTATGGAAAAACCTTACGTACCACACAATGGAAAGGCAGTGTTTCCGAGAAGAGGCTGGACCTGCATTCTGTGTCCGTTAAACTGCTAAGTCTAGCTTGCTAAACAAACTTATTCTGAGTCATCCTGTTGGGTATAACGTTAATGCAAGATGAAAATGAAATGCATCAATCAAACACAACCCTATTTTAAGATGAATATCGCTTTATATAGCTACATATTACGATTAGCACTGAATCATCATCAGGCATTCGTACAAAACCTTTAAAAAACGCAGCAGTTCTTCAAGCTGTTTACACTATAGTGAGATTTCACTAATTCTCTTTTTAAAAATGTTAAAACTGTGACATTATTCTATAACACATGTGAATTTTTTTTCCTTTTTTCTTTTTAAATTCTTGTCAAATTTCTGTGCTTAATGAAAAAATATAATCATGAAAAATTAGATCCTTAATTGATATGAGTAATTTAGTCCCTGGACTTCAATGATTCAGTTTACGCATTCACATGCGGGGCTGAATTACACTATTTATTTATGATCTTAGTTTTAACAATAATATATTTTCATTCAGGCACAATAATTGGAAGAGAATTACAGAAAAAGAAAGGAAAAAATAATTCACATGTGCTGCAGAATAATGTCAAATTGTTAATGATTTTAAAATGGAAGTTACTGAGATCTCACTAAAGTAATGCAAAGACCTTGAAGAACTGCTGTGTTGTAAAGGTTTTGTAGGAATACCTGATGATGAATCAGTGTGAATCAAAACATGTAGCTATCTAAAGTGGTATTCTTTTTGAAATAGAGTTGAATTTGACTATTGAATTTTTATTTTGCTAGCTTGCGAAGATTCTAAAGAAAGGAAATACGGAGAGTTATCACTTACTTTGAGTTGCAGTTGACTGTTAGTTGTATTGAACTCTGCTCTGTTATATTTTGAAAAGAATTTGTATCGGTGATTATATGTGACTAATTTTCCTTAGCAGAACATGCTGAAGTCAAGTTATGGTATTGACAGCAGATTGTTCCAAGAGTTGATGCAGCAGACAAGTTTCTGTCAGAGAGCAGCGCAGTGTAGCATCAACAGGGAGGCTGTTCTGCAGGAAATTAAAAGGTTTTTAAGTAGTGTATATTTATTAAATTACACTTATCTCATCTTTTTTCCTGGAAAGATGTCAGGATTTTAACTGACTGAATTATTTTGTATGTGTTATGTTACTCATACCATACATATTCTTAAAATTAATATATTAACAAACTAATGCACTTAATAAAATGCAATTCATGACAAGTATCAAACTCCTACATGTTTCGGCACCGGGCTGCCATCCTCAGGGATTCTTCTAGAACAAAGGAGTACAAGTTGAGCATGCTACTCTAGGTACTGCATCGTCTTTACTGGAATGATTAAAATATTAAAATTCTAAAATACAAAAAATTGATGATATTAAAACTTTGTGATAGTGAGCCAATTTAAGTACAAGCTCACAACCATTTGTACTCTGTATGGAGCATGCATTCAAACATCTTTCTCATTCCATGTGATCTAAAGAGATCTCATCCAGATGGAGAGTGTGAAGTGTATTGTGTTAGGCAACAACTGTATATTACACCACCTGACACAATACATTTCAGAGTATACTACACTGCCTAGGCCATTCTTTTCTTTTATTTTGTCTGACAGCTGTTGCTTTTCACTTTCTGCTGATATTTTGCTGCACGTGTGGCCGTGTTGTATAATAAATATGCTGCCAGGAAGTGGCAGCTAGAAGATGTCAGATAAATAAAGGTCCTACATTATGTTGCACTTGTTATAATGGACAACACAATAAACCACAAAAACCAGTTTAAGTGATATAGAAAATAGTCCTGCTTTGTCACTTGTCCCACAGTTTCCAATTCATCCTCTTTTCCCTAGACTTGTCATCCTTTTAACACTTAAAATATTTGTGTGGGTGGATGTCAGTGGACAGAGGAGAGGAACACCTTGTCTGCTAATTCACATTAAGGAGTTCACGATGTGCAGTACAGTTTCAGGAATATGTCTTGTGAAGAGTTTCACACTTAAATTCATTATGTTTCGACACTCCTGAAGAAAACTGGATGCACTGTGGAGTGTGTTTGTGCCTAGAATGACATATTAAAATTCTAAGTTTTATTTTTTGGTTATTTGTGATTTTTGTGCACTTGTGAAGAAAATAAGTCATCCTTTTTATGGATGGTAATGTCCTCCTCCCCCTCCTCCTCTTCATCTTCTTCTCCTCCTCCTCCTCCTCCTCTTCTTCTTCTTCTCCTCCTCCTCCTCCTCCTCCTCCTCCTCCTCTTCTTCTTCTTCTTCTCCTCCTCCTTACCCTCCTCCTCCTCCTCCTCCTTCTTCTTCTCCTCCTCCCCCTCCCCCTCATCCTTCTTCTCCTTCTCCTTGTTCTTCTTCTTCTTCGTCTCCTCCTCCTCCTTCTCCTCCTTCCTTTCTTTCTTTGGATATGTGGTAACCCTGCACAGTGGAGTGTTAAGTCAGTCAGCATTTAAATTTGTTATGGCAGCTGTTCAACTTCAGAAATTTTATGTGTTTGGTAAAAATGTTTTTGGGCTATTCATATTATAATTAAAAAACAGAAAGACCAATTATTGGAGTGTGTGTGTGTGTGTGTGTGTGTGTGTGTATATATATATGTAGCCAATATGTGTTACGTACTTTTTCATTATTTCTTACTTGTTTGCTGCCTTATAAACTTGATCATTTTCTGACATATTTATAGAATCAAATAACACAGTTATTACACAAGTACATATGCTTAGCACTTTTTGTAGTTAGAAGAAATCAGCCATTTATATACTATTGTAATTTTACTGTCTGACATTGAAAAGGTACAAACTTAAGACCCTCATGTGTTACAGCTATGTTGTAAGTGACTCACAACATCCATTAGTAGTGCATGGACCCCGAGGTTGTGGGAAAACCACACTTTTGGCTAGAGCAGCTCAGTGCTGTCACACGTGGCAACCTGAAGCATTGCTTCTTGTAAGATTTGTTTCCATATCAGCCCAGAGCCATACTACAGAGCAACTAGTACGAAGTATTGTGGACCAGTGTTCAGTTTTGACATATGGACACCAGTCCTGGGCTGTGCATGTAAGTAGCTACACTGTAGTTATATATGCCACCTGCATGATATTAACAAGAGGTAGGTTTATCAATTTTGTATGCTATTCTCATTTTTAAGTTACTGTATATGGAGCAGTCCATCCACATCTTCCATACAGCTTCATGGCATGATCCTTAGGAACAAGATATTAATTACACGTCAATTTGCCATTTTTTATTTTACACAAGATTTAGGTAAAGTACAAGTTGTGTAGGATTGAACTGGAAAAAGTCACAGTCTCTTTCATATCACTTTTATCAAGAACTGAGTTGTAATGTATTTATAACAAGGTCTAAATTGCAAGAAAAATATAATTATTGGAGGTGCCCATGTTTATATGTTTAACCTATCAACTTGCCAGTGGTATATCCTGAACTGGAGGTTTTGATCTAGTGAAAAGGTACAATACCACATAGCGTACCCTTCTGCTAGACCTAACCTTTTGATCAGAATTTGTCGCTGCTGCACACCCTTCTGTCAGAAATGAAGTCTCATATTACATGGTTGAATCACTGTCTCTGAGATGGACCTGCAGAGCTCCAGTCTATTGGCTGTAACTTCTGAATTGTTTTACTGAACACAAAGAGAGATATGCGTTGCAGTTTTTAGACTTGAAACTTTTGTATGTGCTGTAACATAAAACTGTATTTTTTAAGGGATATTCAGTAACTTCTGTAGCAGTCAATTGCTTATATTAAAAGCAGAAGATATTTACTCCAAAGGAAACTTAGCAGATCTAAGAAGAGTAAATGGTTTAGGTAAAAAATAAGAAGGGAATCAATAATTACAGTTCATCACAGTATTAGTACTGCTTGTTCATTAAAACTGGTGAAGTATGTACACTGAAAAATTAATAAAGTAAATGCTGAATTAACAACATAGTTGGTTTTACGAAGTAGTTATATTCCATCTCAGATTTTTCAGTTCATATGGAGACAAGTGGTAATTATTTTTATTTGTGCAAAAATTCTGTTTCAGTAAAATTTCAGTTTAATTTAATTCCCAAAATGCACATTTGTTGATCGTTTTAAAACTTTAACTGTTTATTTGATGGAGCCCAACAACTTGAATTAACTTAAAAAAGTTTAAAGTAATTTGCTGTTAGACAACGTCCTTGCCAGTGCTTCAGTTGTAACAAAAATAATTATTTGACATTATTTTGTCTGCTTTTCAGAAATGTAAAAAAAGAATGCATAGCATAATGAAATCATGACTGCACTTTTAGTAGTTGAAACTGACTGGATTATGTTTCTGTTGTTTGCTTTATTATTATTATTATTATTATTATTATTATTATTATTATTATTATTATTAGCTGAAGATGGCTTGTATTTTATTGTGACATATGTTTGTGTACCAATGAACAGTTGTAATTTTGCAGAGCATACAGAGCTATGCAGAGCTGCTACCCCGTTTGTTGGCTGCATCTTTTATACACCGTCCCCAGATTATCATGATTGATGGTATAGATCAGGTAAACATAAGACCAGGGGTGCATAAATTTTCCTACAATCTGATAGCTGCCTGTAAATTGTATGTGCCAGAATGATGACATGAAGTGAGTTCCATACTGAGGATTCACGGATATTAGACAGCATTACACAACATTTAGTCCCTATGCCAAACTGGCGCCTGGGATTTGTGCACCCCTGCATCAGGTCACTATCACTTTTATCGTTATTACTATGTGTGCATTTATTTAAATAAATTATTTACAGCTACCATCATTATTCTAAAAATTTATGTGAGCAGTATTGTTTCATGAACAACATCTGTCAAATAATGTAATTTTATCATTCAAAAATGCTGTATGAAATTACATTTTTAATTAGCTGATTTATTGTTTATCAACCAGTGGTTTGTGAGCTGCTGGAAGTCCATTGTTTAATTATGACAGTGTCAAAATTTTATTTGGCATTTTATTTTGTGTACTGTACCATATCTGAAAGGACTACAATTTTGTAACTAATGTCTTCTTTAAATGTTCATTTCTATTTGGCATTTGAACAGTTTTTTTTCTACATTATTTTGGTTTAAAATTTGGGGTTCTTATGGTGGTGGCTGTGAAAATTACTGTATGTTGGGATGTGACACATTTTAGTCTGGTAGACTTGTCAAAGGAAGCTGCTGCCTTCATGAGCAGGATCATTCATCTTCCCTGCAGATGGAGGTTGCAGATCTGTTTGAAATGTCAGTACATATCTAGCAGACCATATGTTACATTCAAGATGATAGTCATTTTCATTACTTTGATTTGTACAGAAGTCAGTTTTGATTACCTTTCTTTCTTTTGTCATTGACATGAGAATGTGGAAGATTTTTAATGTTATCTTCGTAACTGACCAACCTAATGCACAAATTCTTGTTTTATAATACGTTTTTTATATGCCTCTACATGTTTCGAACACTGTGTGTTCATCATAAGGAGGTCTAAATTGTATTATACAACATCTGGTATCATCACACCTGTAGGGGGCCGTCCCGTGCACACTCTCTCAACCTGTGCACGGGACGGGCACCTACAGGTGTGATGATACAAGTTGCTGTATAATACAATTTAGACCTCCTGATGATGAGCAAAATTGTGCTCAAAACATATAGAGGCATAGAGTAAACTTATTATAAAACAAGAATTTGTGCATTAAGTTGGTTAACTACTAATATTATACTGAAATGCACAGTCAGCAAAATCAAAAGTTTTTATGTAATGTTGCATTTCCTGACAAAATTTTTTGTTTTGTGTGATTAATTATTCATTTCTTCATTTGTAATACTACATAATTCTGTAAACAAAGCTAGCATTAATTTAATTCTTAGGGTGTATGATGACTCTGTAAATACGTTTTCAGAAAACCACCATGTCTCTTGTGTTCTGGTGTGAACTGGGAAAGTTTGGGAGTCATTTGCATCAAAAGCAATATGAATTATTATTCCAAGTTTAATGTTTTCTGGACATAACTGAAGTGTAGTTCTTCTCACTATGGTAGTCAGTTTATTTTGAAAGCACAGGATATGTTTATGAGCTTCTTTAAAGGTGGCTGATAAGCTGGCCTCTCTGGATGAATGAAATTTCTTTCAGAAATTTTCTGGTTAATTTTTTCACACTTGTAGATAATTTCTGCTTCTTTTCATTGCATTTTATGGTCCCAGTTGCGAGTATTCTCCTATTTTATTTGGAAATTTCTCCTGTAAGAGTATTGTCACTTACCTACCTTCTGAGTAAGTGGCATTGGCAGCTTGTTACATGCATTACAGAACAGAATATTTTTGTTTATTTAGATCTCTCTGAGTATCTGTTTCTGTCTGCTAGCAATTTATGATTTCTTTTTTGTGATTATTCATCAACTGCCTGCTTTAATTTGTTCTGTATTTGTTGAAAACACTAATATTTCATGTTCTGATTTGTCACAGGTGAAGGATTATGGGACACAAAATCTGGACTGGCTGCCAATTAAATTGCCAGAAAATGTGAAATTTATTTTCTCTGTGGCTAATGACAGTCATGTATTTGCTGAAGTTCAGAAGAAAGTTACAGATTCTGCTGCTCTTCTACCAGTGAGTGTTATGCACAGTTAAAATTTTCATGTGTATACCAGCAAGCTGAATGATGCTCACTTTGAGGTGTTATGATCCAAATACAAGAATAAACATCATTGTCAGTATGAATGCTGGAAAATGTAGCTGTACAAATTCTCTTGAATGATTCTCTTTTCAGGCAGCTGTTATTTCTAATTGTAGTTGTTGCCGATAGCTGAGACTGCTTAAGATTTTCTGAACATCTTTACCTATTGTGTCATAATATTCCCTAAAATTAACCCATTTCCTGTGGCTTTTATTACATAACACAAATGCTTCACTCATCGCCAAGTTATACATTGTAAACTAATAAGAACAGAGCAGTATGTGATAGTGTCTTATATTTTATTTGTTGGATTCGTTGCTGTCTACTGTTAGTGAACCTTTATTCATTCTGCCATGATATAACGAAATTTGTCCACAGCAGTTATGTAATTCACAGCTGCTGCCCTGGTCTGCATATTCAAAATTGGTCAGAATTTTAGAACATTTTTAGCAGTATAGTGCACATGTTTTCTTTATGTTTCCGTGGCTGCTGAATTTTAAAGCAAGATTTGAGGTTTCTAGAGTTGTGTAGTCAAGTATTCAGTTTTTGTAGGGTGTTATGCTATTTTGTTGTGTGGATATTTCCTGATTTTTCAAGAATCATTATGTCTTCATCAAAAAAATAAAGAATGTTTTTTCTTAAACTAGATAGTCTGGAAGAAGATGTGCTGTGATATGTGTACTTGTAAACACTAGGAACTATAAGCCCAGCAACACAATGTGATTTTCTAGAAGGCTTGACCATTCTGTCTGTTTAATTATTGGTTCTGAGTTTGTTGTAGCTCTGTTCTGTACTCTGACATTAAAGTCTGGTGTCTCTATATAACTTACATATTGTCATATCTCAGAAGACTATGATCTTTGTTTTATTCATTGCGTAATCAGAAAATCTGATGGTGTACACCACAGATAATTTTTCCCAACTATTCACATGTATCATTATGCTTTGAATATCATTGAGGGAAGCAAATATAAATGCATGTGCACTGCATCTCACTAAAAGTCAGAGAGAGAGAGAGTGTGTGTGTGTGTGTGTGTGTGCGTGTGTATGTTACTCTTTATTTGGTTCACATGCTAACACATATTTGTACTTGTCGTGTGCTTTTTGAACTGTCTTATATCATATGAAGCAACTGAGTAAGTTTTAAGGAATCCATATCCTTTTTTGGTATAGACTTGAGTTCAGTACAGCAGTGTTGTATTTTTGATTTGTTACAGATGCCTGTGCTGGATAAACTGGAGGCTCAGTCAATTCTGATGGCATCTGTGATGCAGTATAACCACAGTGTAAGCAGCCGTGTCCAGGACTGTGTGCGATCATCAGTCCAGGACTGTACTTTGCCTCTGTATGTGAAGGTATTAATATTGGGATGAAATTCAGTACACTAGACTTATTTATAGGTTGACATTAACCTTCATTGTATTGGTGTAGGTTAGATGAATCCCTGAATGTGGCTTTACTACAAGAGGTTTTTTACTAATATTGGTATCGGGAGCAGAACACGTAGGAGAACGGGAGGGATACAGCAAAGATTATACACTATACAAGTGGCTGACTGTACCGAAACTTGATCTCCTGTTGATGTGTTTCCCGAAAAAACGAAACATGAAGATAACGAATGCCGACTACCCATGAAAATAAAGGATAGTCCACAAGTGACATCGTGTTGGTTATTTTTTAAACAATTGGTATTAGTATTAGAACATTTCTATGTATTTTGAATGATGCCTACACAATTATTCTATTAAAATGAAATGGGGAGAAACTGCACTGCAAAATTCTGTAGCATATGGTTGTTACTGAATACTGTAAAAGAAGTTGTTTAAAAAAAGTTAAGGTTTCTGAAATAAAATAAGCTGTAGTTTATATAAATCCAAATGTGCATCGCATACATTTCTGTAGATCTTTTATTACCCATGTTGTTACTGAACTGTGTTTCACAACATTTACCTTTATATGGCAAATACAAAAACAAGAGTATGTTCACAGACCAAACTTCAACTTTGAACCCATACATTCAGTATTCATTTGTCCTTAACTGTGTGAGTTGCCACAAACATGACCTGCAGCTGGCCAATATTTGATCACTATCTTGAACTCCAGATGGGCCATTTGACTTGCATGTGGGTTTTGGTCTTTTCTGTAGGGCAGATTGTAGGTGGCATTCCCTTGCACTCATATCCAACAAACTTTCATCCAAAATGATTCAGCTTTTAGGCGTGTTTGCATATATGTGAGAAGCCCCTTCTAGTTTCTTTGCGTCTGTCTGTCCATATGTACACGTGTATCAGTGCAGTTCCTGCTGGGCAGATTTCCCTGAAATTTGATATTAGGGACATCATTGTATCTGTCAGAAAATCCAAATTTGGTTAAAACAGGAAAAATTATTGGACACTATGTGAAGACCTAAGTATGTTTTATTGTTGCCAATGACATTAAATGGCCATGAAAGATATCTCTTTGAATAAAATAATGTTAGGACATTAGGATAGCTGAGAAGGCATAAAAATGTGAACATGCCTCAGTGTTGTTTGTTTACCTGCATTCCACATATTCCAACCAGGTTACAAAAATCATGTTATATGTACACTGCCTGTCATGCTGGATGTCACTTCAGCAGCTACAGGGTGCTCTGTTGTGGCCATTGATTTATTTATTAGCAGCTCAGGCCATGTAGGTCAAATGTTATGTTTCGTGAATGGCGAATTGTGTAGGATATGAAAGGAAGTAGTCATGGTGTAGACTGAGGTAATACCCCAGTGTATGCCCTGGAAGGACTGAGGAAAACACCCAAAAATCTCAGGATAATTTGTCACTGTTCCAAATTTGAACCTAGATTATCTTTGATGTAAGTGTCCAATAGAGTTAGATCCAGCATTTTAAAAAATGGTTCGTCTACTTCCCAATTCTGTAGCTGAATAGCAAATAGCTCTCCTCTTTCCTTTAACATAATTTAGGTACTAACTGTAGTCTTCAACAACTAGATGTTTTTGAGCTTTTGTATGTTAATTACAGAAGCTGTCTTGTGATTTTGGTTTATGTGCTTTAGTCAATAGGTGCACATATTTTTGTCAAGTTATCTATTATCTAGCATACACGTATGCTGCAGTTCAAATCCCGTTTTAAATGTCTTGCTGATAGCCCATTATGTTTATTGGCAGGAAAGAAACTTGTCCAAGCAATGTTTGTGGCCTAGCCATAGGCCCTCATTGTTTCTATATCTCCTGTTTGGAACTACAAACACAAGAAAAAACTTGTATATATTTTGGTCAGTTTTCCACTAGCATAATATTTGAATGCAAGTGTTTGATTCCAGAGTTTCTGATGGTAATCTACACCCCTTATTCTCAAAACAAACCCCTCCCCTCCTTCCTGACACACTTCAATACATTTATATAATTCATTATTCCAATAGTGTTGCTGTTTTATTGTTCTTAGAGTTGGTATGACATTTTCTTGTTTGTCCTTTTCATTCCTCATATCTAAGAAATTCAAACCTTAGTAAACGAGGTTAAGTACCAAAACTTGATTTTAGTTTCGAATTTATTTTAACTATAGATCCTCTATATTTGTCATTTATGTTCACCATCAACTAGTTGTTTAGGACAAAAATGATCCCATTTTGTGGGTGGCGCCACTTCAGGGGCAGAGGTTAACAGAAGACAGAATATTCTGAAGACCATAAATAGAGGCAGCAGAATAGTGCAGTGTTTGACACACTGCTTTATGAGGATATGTTTACCAGAGCTGACATGAAAATTAATGACAAATGGCAAAGAGGGCATGAATATCATTATATGCTTGCCTAAATTGGTTTGCATGGTTTTTTTTTGTTTTCTTATATCTTATTTTCTTTCATGTTGGTAAGTACTGTAGGTGACCATGTCATGTATCAGCCAGTTAGTCATTGGCCATCTGCTACAGAGGCCCGTGTTAAATTGCAGCTCAGTCCATATGAGATTTATGGTGGACAAAGTGGCACTGGGACGGCTTCTTCTCTGATTATGTTGATTCTACCCAGTCAGTATCATTCCACCAATGATCCATACTCACTCATTCATCTGCCCCTGACAGTTCTTAATCTTAAAAGTTGACTTCATTTCCAAATATCATACTTGAAATATATTTGCCTGTTCCCTTGTCATTATTCACTGACATAAAGAGGTTTCTCTCTTGTTACTTCAATAGGTTCTGGCATGGCAGACATCTTGGTGGACGGATAAAGACCATGATATCGTGCCAAAGGGAAATATTACAAACCAACTTCATCTTATGCTAGAAGAGCTGGAAGTCATCTTGGGCAAGGAAAGGGTATGTCATATTCAAAATTACATGTATTTTTATGGGAACTATGTTAAATGCCACTATAAAAGTCATATTATTTGATATCACAGGTGGAACATGCCCTGGCATTGGTTACAGCATCCAAAACTGGGTTGACTGATTCAGAAATGTTGGATCTGCTTGCTCATGATGCAGCCTTCCACAGTGAAGCTACTTATGGTGAGGTGCAAATATTTATAAAATGTTTAATTAATGACATTTTAATTCAAGAAATGGTATAGTAAAATGAAGAGAGATTGAATTTGAATGTTACAGGTAAGTGAAATATCTAAAAACGCAAGAATAAAATATAGCTCTGCTTTATTATCCAGATTTTGACAGTTTTGTAATGTGTGATTGATTCATTTTCTTTACTAAATTGTAAAGATGAAGGCAGGTATTTTAAAAGGGTTGACTTTTTTCTTTTTTTTTCTTTTTTAGTTTTATGGGCACCAGGATGCCTATTTTGGGCCAGACTTAACAAGTACCTAGCCCCATTTTTGCTATGGTCAAGTGTAGATGGACCAAGTACACTGCATTGGCGGGATGAAATGCTGTACAATGCAGTGAAGCAGAAGTACCTTGGGGACCAACAGAGGAAACAGTGGGCTCATCAGATACTTGTTCATTATTATCAGGTAGGTACATGAAGTTCTCCAGAGCAGTGCAAGAAAGTGTCCTACATTTTTGTCATAAGTGTAGTTATTTCTGCCAGGCGCTCATGTGTGTCAATTACATTTTGTTGATTCTGTACTTCATGTGTTTATGCCATGAACAGAGAATGCTTCAGTTCCTTATGTGAGAAGTAATAAGGGATGATATGACTTGACAAATTAGAATATTCAATTGTTGGTTTCTTTAGTTGTACCAAAAAACTTTAATTCGTAACAGATGTGGACTACAGAAACACATTTCTACTGACTAATTTGAAATTTATCTTTCAAATGAATTCTTTAAAAAAACTCCTTACCAAATAAATGATACGTACGTAAAGATGAAGGGGAATGAAATAGGTTTTGTAAATATAAATCTTGGTTGATTTGACTTTTGCTTCCTTGATATTGACTGTAATTTTCTCATAACTTCGTGGTATGTAATGTAACACACTTGATGTAGGGGAAGTGGGCAGATGAGCTTTCCCCTGGGATGGTCGGTCGACATCTGCCACAGCCTGACAAAACCAACAAGTGGTAAGATAAGCAAAATGTTATCACTTGTGTTTTTATTATTCTGAATTAGTTTAAGGTTCCAAGGCATGAGTATCCTTATGTTTATGAAGTTATGTTCCATGTTATTATTTGCATTATTTCACCATTACTCTTAATTTACAGCATGTGTTAGCATTTTACAACATATAATTTTGGTGGTCTGGTCTGCCATATTCCAATCCTTATGATCAGTAAGAATCTCGATGAGGCCGTATAGTGATGATGCAGTAGATATGAAGCATTTTGGTTTGACAGAAGTCTAGATTTCTTCCTGTTTCTTAGCACCTACTTTATGAAACATAAGACAGCAGTATTTGTTACCAGCTGTGAAGGTTTCACACTTTTATTCCAACTCACTGTACGGTATGCTGAAAGGAATTCAGTTTGTGTAAGAGTATACGCAGAATTTCAAAACATCAGATTCATGAAAGTAGAATATAACATTGAGCATAGACATTCCTTGTAACAGTCACCGCACAGTATCACACATTCTGGGAATGTAGGGAAATTTGCAGTAGTACTTGGAGTGGTGTTGAGAATGTGCTAGGAACCTGTAATTGCTCTGTTATTCAGTGGAGAAGTCTGAAATGTTTGACCACTTTTGGTATGAACTAACAATAATATGACTCCAAACGAAGCAGCAGAATTGTCTTCTGGTGGCATGATACTCATACTGTATTTAATGAATACTACTTAACTGTTCCAGAAAGTCTTACATTTATTTGGATGTAGTGATATTGCTATTTACCATCTCTTATAAATCAAAAAAGTTAAAGTTATTCTTGTGTTTATGCACTGTGTAACATGACTACATAATGGTGCAGTTAGAAATTCACACATTTTTCAACCTGCCACCAGTTAAAGCCAAGTGGTCAGATTCACTTTCATTAAATACTGTCACAGTAACCATTAATGAGACCCTGGAAATTCAGGTAGATAAAAATATGATTTAGACATACAAATTCGGATTTTGATACTCTGACTTACATTACTGTATAGTCTTGTAGGTACTTTGCGAAACCTGGGGAAAAACCTGTTTATTTATTTACTTATTTCTTCCATCTTCAGTGTAGAAGTCTGTTTTTGTTGCAGTGTTGTAGATTATGGCCCAGTTTATTCTCATACTTGATATCCAGTAGTTCTGGGGGACCTGCTGCCTGTACCTTTGTTTCAATTGCAGTCATATGTTTCATTACACTGTGTAGTTTTGTGGGTGGTTACCAACATTTAGGACTGCTCTGAATAGAGAGGTAGTGGATTCCTCTGGAACATTAATTGCCTGCAAGTCTACACACTGCCATAACAGAGCAGAGACCAAGGGTAAAATATTTATGAAGTTAACATTTTATTTAAATAATCTTTTGAGCTGACACATATCAATACATGTCACATTTTCCTGGCCTGTATATTTGCATGTGTGAATGTGTGATTCTTTGTTTGTATATATTTGTGCTTTTGTGTTACATACAGTGGTATCTATTTGATATACTTGAACACTGACAATTTTAAACTGGTTTATGTTTGTTTCAGCTATAACAGAAGAAAGCTGGATGAACTACCCTTCCAGGTCTTTCATCTTAGTGGTTCAATAAGGAAGGAATTCCTTTACAACCATTCCTGGTTGTTTGTCAAGCTTTGTGGGTCTGATGTGTACCATGTAAGTTCTTACTAACCTTTAATGAAGTGTCAGTTAATTTAAATGATGCATGCACATGTACACACACACACACACACACACACACACACATTCTGCAACATAATTAACAGGAAATTCCAAAAATAACTTACAGCCCTTACTCTATGTTGTCGTCATTTTTATGTAAGAAAGGCTAATATAAATTACAAATTTAAAATTGTACAACTTGCCATTAGTGACATATCTTTGTAACTCATTTGTGTCCATATAGATTTTCAGCACCTGGAAGTTGTTAGATATGACTCATAATTTTGAGTGACTACCACGGTTATGATTTCCGGTTGAAAACTGATAATATCATACGAAATCCTTGTAAGCTATTTCTGTACCAGCAAACAAGCTTCTTCTGTAGTCACCCTCAAATGAAAGAAATAATTTTGATTTATGAAGCAGGTTTGTTGTTACATCACGTATGAATTTAATCTTAACGACTGTCTCATACTCTTCAAATCCAAGTTCACTGTGTGTATTACCAATCAATATGTTAAGAACAAGTATATTACCTCATACTCCACATGGAGGATTCAGTGTTGGTGTAAGACTGTCTTATCATTCGCAGTCAGAAAGTTTATAAATTGGTAGTGTTCATTCATACTTTTGTTAGATACTGAAAATGAAATACAAAGCACTGTGTCCATACTGTTTCATTCTACAGTTACTACTGTGAATCTATATCACATCTTGAGTTAAATTCTTCCTTGTAGCTAATACCGTGAGTTTTTATTCCAGGTAAAATTATTATCTGAAGTAATGTTTGGCGTTTATTACACAGTGTAAAAATTTATATACTCAGCAGTGTTGAACAAATATACATCATATGTAGCGAGGCTTATGACTTACATTTTTCTTCGTGGATCTTTTGTAGGTACTGGAGGACATCGCTCTAGAACAGAGATCGTTAGCTGCTAATAAACAACAAGAAAAGGATCTCCTATTCCTTAAAAAGTGTCTTGAAGAAAGCGCTTGTGCATTGGCATATGATGGCAGACAGTTTTACTCTCAGATGTATGGCCATTTATCTGCTATATTTGGTTCTCATGAAGAGAAGACAAGTGTTTTTAAACAAAAACCTTCCTCATCAGGACCAAACTGGGAGTCTCCTGAAGGCTACAAGTTTGTGAAGGAACTGTATGAAGTTTGTTGTCATCCTCCTGTTCTTTCCCTCTTGCCTCTTCAGCCGCTGGTCGGTGGAAGTTCAGAAGCTGAGGGAGCTAAAAATGTGATGGACAAGCTATCAGTTTCTGCTGCAAGCGGTGCAGTTGAGGTAGAAGACTTGGACCAGTTATGTCGGTTTGATATGGTCATGCGGCTAGCTGAGAATCCCGATTACGTTGTGACGGTATCAACAGAACGGGAAGAAATTTCTGTGTGGGACGTCCAAGAAGCAGTCCCTGTAAGAACACTAGTTGGAGTTACACATCCTATCAACCTCAAGGCAATTGATGAGACAAGGTATGCATATGGTACAGTCCATTCCATTGATACACCAGAAACACAGGAAGGGACCCTTCTTCTGTGGTAAAACAAAGTTGCAGTTTTATCAAGCATTACATATTAATGAGAACTAGATCCATCATATGATGCATAAAACATACAAGTAATATTGATGTGCTAGTCCATGGCAAGTTTCATTAAGGGTTTCTCAATTCAGGATGAGTGACAAAATCATTACAGTACAGATTTTAATTACTGTTTTCTTGAAACATAACCAAAGTCTGTAATGTTTTCATTGCTTAGCATGTTTTATCTCTTCATATACATCTTCCTTGTAAATAGAGCCAACTTGGTGAACAATTTTTCTTAGTACGCTTATTTCTTAGTATAATTATCAATCTCTGCATGTTTCAGGCGCCTCATCAACAGGAAAAACAAATGTATTTATGCGACACTTGGTATTTGTTATTCTGTATGGATGGCTCTAATCCATACGGAATAACAAGTACCAAGTGTTGCATAAATACAGTTGTTTCTCCTAATGATTGGCACATAGTCGCCCGAAACATGTAGAGACTGATAAATATACTAAGAAATAAATGTACTAAGAAAATTGTGCAGGAAGTTAGCTTTATTTACAAGATTTTACAGGGATGCACGGTCAACAAAACATAAAATGCATCTTCCTCTTCACTTGCCCAAATTTTGTTTTGGCACCATCTGTTAAGACCTTTTGTAACTGACTTTATTGTATAATTTATGTTTACCTACTGTAATTTTACACCATGAAAATGTTAGTCCTTTCTGTATGCATGCACATTTAAACAATAACAGTGCTGGATAATCATGAATCAAGAACATGTTTAAGCATTACACTTCGGTTTAATTTGACTGTGAAAATATTATTGTTCTGTTTATATGTATTTACTGAAACAGTTACATAACACATCTGTACATCTGTACTGGTAATGGGCTCTGATATTATGTTTCAGTTTCTCATTAATGTTTTCAAGCACTCTGATCACAGTGGGAAACATGTGCATTTGGAGGCCATTTCATGAGTAATTCCCAACTAGAAGACACTATAAAAATAACCCACTTTTTTGACTCATTCACAAAACAAGTGCATTATATATATTAGATGATTCCAGCTTTAGCGTTTGTACTAGTGTTGCTTTATGAAGGACATTTCCTTTCTGTTCACTTTGAAAGCAATGAGAAATCTGCCTAATTTCTTGATGGTCAATGAGCAGGAGGCCCAGTACATAACTTTGTCATAACCATTTGAGCCCCCAAGTTATGCATTTGTACATAAGAGACTTCAGTTAAGTATTCTACAAATATTCTACAAATATTATAAAGTAAAGAACTTATATATCATTCACAAAATTTTTTATGAAATACTCTTTGGGTTAATATATTTGTGTTCAGACAAACTAATTGTTAATCCAGAATCATTGAGAAACAGTGGCTTTTGGACTTGGGGTAGCAGACTAAGAAATATATATCTCAGAAAAGAAGAGTGTGCATGCACATACTGACATGCATGTGCATGTGCTCACACACACACACACACACACACATGCGTACATACACATACACAAAGCAAAGAACATCTGGAAGACAAAAAAACTTAATATTGGTACTGTTATTATAGATCGGAATGTAACACAGAGAAACCCTATGGAGAAAGGCTCAATGAAATAAGATGACCATGGAACTGTGATGTTACAAGCTGATAGGGTGAAGAGCAAGGTAGAGACTAAGAGGATTTTATGCCTGGTATTCAGATTAATGTGGGGCCTTGATAGTGTAGTTGGTACAGGGACTTGCTACGGCCTGGAAAGTCCGGGGATTGAATCCCAACGGGGGTCGAGATTTTCCGCATCCCTCCAGACCGGCCCTGGGGCCCAACCAGCCTCCTATACAATGGGTACTAGGACTTTTTACCTGGGGTAAAGCAGCTGGGGCGTGGCATTGACCACCCACCCCCAAATAGCATCGAAGTTAAAGAAAGAGTTGTATCTCTACTCCTCCTGTGGGTCTTCGTGACCTGTTCTAGGGTGTGAACTTTACCTTTACCTTTACATTTACTGGCATTAACGTGCTTAATTTGAAAGGACAAAAAGAAGGCTATAAGTACAGTAGAACACCACTTATCCCGATTAATTGGGACTACGAACCATCTGGGTATGCAGAAAATCCGAATAACTGGGAAAATATTTCTACAAATGGCTATTTTAGGCTACATATTTCTTTATGTACAAATAAAACATTAATGCATAATTCCTTTTGTGTGTTTGACAAACGGGGGAAAAATTTAAGCCATAAAAAGATGTAGTACAATGACCGTAAGAAAATGTTTATCCAAGGGCCAATCTGATCTGTATAATTGGTGGCTGGGATAATGAACGTCTGGATAAGTGGTGTTCTACTGTATTGCATCATTACTAGCAGTATTATTAAGAATATTACCCTTTGAACTCAGCCTCTATTGTCACTGGGTTTTGTCTAGAGGCATACCAATTGTGTCAGATATGTTATGAGTAATTTTTAATATTTTAAATATTTTTATTTGTGTTGCTGGCTTTTTTTGGGAGCTGGGGTAGTGGAGCCAGCATAGTGACCAGGCTACAGCCTGGGGTCAAATTTCTGGTAAGGGCAAGAGATTTTTGTCTCCTCAAAAACGTCCAGACCAGCTCTGCAGCCCACCTAGACTCCTGTTCATTCAGTATAGAGGTTCTCTGCAAGGCATAAAGCAGCTTGGACATGAAGCTAACCATTCACCTCCATCTAGTGCCGATGTAAAGAATGAGTAGAGCTATACCTACACTCCCCTGTTTGCTTTTGTGGCATGGACAGGGGAAGCTTTACCTTTTTTTACCTTACTGCTGACTTCTTACCAGTGTATGATGTCTGAACTGTCCAGAGTTAAATGTAATTGAGGTGAGAAGTCCTGTTATGTATGGTTACATTACATCCCCTGTGTGAGCATGGAACTCTAAACCAGTGCCAGTTATTTCTGTCCAGGTGAAATCCTTATAATGTCTCAGTAAACTACAGCAATAATTCTCCATAAATACATTTTTGTTACCTCCTGGTTTATTTGAAAATTATGTATCAACTATTACCAGTGAAGGAATGGATAATTATTATTGAGTGACTGGGAAGGACATGTCATGTAGCAGTTGTGGCACATATTAAGCTACTTTCCCAGCTTCTTCATGAAAGAACTGAAAGATACCACTAAAAATCCAGTGGGAAAGATATTATGCAGCTTGATATTTGAACCTGGAAACTTTGAATACAAAGCAGGAATGATAACTGCTTCATCATGGTGTATGGTACATATAATTTTTTCAGTACTGTTACTGATCTTTGCTGGTTGGTTCAGTGAAGCATGTGAAAATTATGAAAACTGATTCTTGTTGTCAGTTTTGAATTAGTCCTTCAAACAGGTTTTGTGGAATATCGCAGTGAATCCTCCTAGAACAGGCTGGCACAGTGTTAAGAACAGTAGAACATAAATTTTAAATGTCGTCAAAGGTATGCAATTATGTTACGATAAATTGCAAGGGCACTTTGTAAAAGTTAATGCAGGGAAAACAATTGTAACATGCCTAATCAGATTCAATATGATGCAGTGCCAGCACTGCCTATTCTGACTGAGGTTTTCATGGTTCTCATTTCAGGCAAATTCTGGAATGAAACTGTCAAATGAGCTATGATTGTTTCCTTTGCATCCTATCTGATTAATAACTCGCAGTCATCCTTTCAGGTTTCATTCGATGCTGTGCAACTTTAGCAGTTGATAAAACACTGTGTATAATAAACATTTATAGCATACTGGTATTTTTTTCAGGTGTGTGGTCCTATGTCAAAGAGAACTTAGAATTTATGATTTGGATTCAGGAGAGTTTGTAACAAGACTGAAGGGTGTCATGAATCAGAAGATGTCATATTATGGACTCCATGATCGAGAGCATTTGGTAGCACTTTCACGTAATCGGATGTATGTGAACTTGATGAACCTGGAGAGTGGAGACTGTGTAACAACATTCAAAGCAGGGGAGGACCGGTTCCTAAATTCCTTGCTTGTTTCTGGTGATGGAAGGTAGAATTTTCATTTTACATAGCAATGTTTTGAAGTAGATGAGAGTTGTGTGTTGACATTGTGATTACATAAACATATGGAATGATATTTTATATTGTAGAACTTTTTGTATAAATACAGAGTAAAGAAATATTATTCTTGTGTTAGATATATTTCTTGATCATTTTGTAAATATTTGGTATTTTCAGGTTTTATAATTTGTAGTCAGGGAACGTGATTCATCAAGGAGAACAAGTAATACGCGTTAATAATGACAACATGGCTGTGCACATGAATTAAGCATTGATTGCATGGTAGCTAGCTAGCTAGAAATATGGATAGATAAATTGATTTTTTGACTGAATGAATGAATGAATGTTGTTTTCGGTATATCAGAATATGTAGCATCAAATGGTATAATTTTTAATGAATGTTGAATTGAAATGGATTTGGAAGGAAGCAGTCATGGCCTAAATTGATGCAATATCCTGCCATTTTACTGGAAGGACTGAGGGAAATAATGCAGCCTGAAACCAGAGTAGCTTGTTTGCCAACTGAGATTTGAACTGGTCACCTCCTGGATATGAGTTAGAAGCATTACTGCTTGCTGAAGCTTGCTTGGTGGATCACTGTGTTTTTAACCTGTTCCATGCCACAGGTCAGGTATTACTTTTACCAGCCTTTATCTCAATAGATTTCATCTCTATTAAAATGTTAGGGTTTACTCTATTTAATTTTGAGCATCAAGACTGGAATAGTTGGGTAAATGCACACTTTACAAGATTTTAATGACTGAATGTTGAGGTCAAGTGGGTAGAGTGCTGCTTCTTATTTCGGAGGTCTGGGATTTATATTTCGGCCCAGAGATCAGCTATCATGACTGGGCTTTTAATTGTTGCCCTCAGCCTTTGCAGAGAAATGCTGAAGTGTTACTTCAAATTAGACCATAACTCTTTTTGTTAGCTTTTTCCATTTAATTAGAAACTGAGCTCTTTGAAGTAATGTTTGTTATGTGAGCTGTTGACAGCACCAATAATTAAACAAAATAAAAAGTCAGATTTTATTTACGTGAATGGTCATTTGATTAAACAATACTATATTTTATACTTTCGCTGTTCTTAATCAGTAAGTTTATACATGGATATTTCAAATTCATATTTATAAAAAGATGTAAACCAGAAGAACATTATTATATTTCATGAAAGTCTTGTGGGTTAGTTGTTGATGTTGCATATTAATTGAATTTATTGCAGAGTGCTGGTCTGTGGCGATGAAACTCAGAAGCCATTTCCTCTGCTAGTATGGAATTTGGCATCCAGAAAATTGCTTTATGATTTGCGAATCCCACATCATGACTTTGTCACAAGTCTGTCTGCCATTACACATGAAGGACATTATGTCTGTTGTGTTGCAAAGGTGAATAATCAGTAATTATGAATAGTGTTCTTATGATTTTATCTAAATATTAAAAACCTGTGAAGAATGAGTCTTTTGTCAGTCTGTATCCAGGTAAAGCGATCCCATTACAGGCCTGGACAGGCCCAGAGGATTCCAGGAGTTTTAGGCTCCCAGATTTCAAGACAATCGGCAAATGAAGGTGGTAAGGTTGTCAGCCCTACGCACCTGCCATCTTCACCCACCAGGAAATATTCCTGATACTCATATCTTTTAAAGGCTGAGTCAACCCCAGGTTCATAGTGCTACCAGAAGGATTATGTCAATGTAACATTGCAATTGAACCTGCGACCTTCTGACCTGTACTGCAGTGCCTCAACCAACTGTGCCGCTGTATACCACAGTCTGTATCAAGGGCTAAAGTTAATAAGACTGATTTTCTGTTTGGGTTGCAACAGATGTAACAGACCTCTAATTATGTGCTGATGTCTATTCAGCAAAACTGAACATAAAATAATTACAGTTTGTTCATATCATATTATAATTTAATCTTTTGTCTTATTTTATTAGAGACTTTGGAGTGCATTTAATACAAAGCATTTCATTAAGACAAGAGATGTCATTTTGATTTATTGCTTTTGCAAATGTTTATGTTACTAACAGCATAGCAAAGAGTGATGTCTACAAAGAGCTTAATCTGATACAGCTGGCATATGAATGTTTTTAGTATCCATATTATTTGGGAATACAGTCAAAACTGAAAATTGTCCGTGAAATGTAATGACATTTTACTGTATTAAGGAAGTCCAAACTTATTGACAGTGTATAAATAATTGTAATTCTTGACACACTTATTTAGGGTTCATCCTAATTCTTTATTTAAATTGTCCACTTGGGACCAAAATGTGTTACCTTAATCTGTAGAGAAAATTGCCAGTAAAATTCATGTAACAGTTAGTGGTAGTGGCATTGTGTCCTACCTATTGATAGGCAGTGAAAATACCTCATAACCTCAACAGACCCTTATAACACGTATTAAAGTTACAAACTGTTCACTTAGAACTTATTTACACCAATAGGACAATCTGCATTACACTGGTTGCATAAATATTTTTATATCCTTTTGTTTGAATTCAGGAAGTGGATGAACCAAGTCCAAACTTCATTGTTGTGTATGACCTGCAGAGTGGGACGTTGTTTAAAAAGTGGAAGCCAGGTGTAAATACAGTTTCTCTTGACATTTCTTCTCGAGATAGCTGTGTAATCAGTGGACTAGAGGATTCAAGGATTCTAGTTTGGGACCTTATCACAGGTATGTACATGAAGGCACCATACAAGGTCTCCAGATTGATTGATTCAGATATAATTAAGGACTTTCATATATCCCAGGCTTAGAGTATTCTGTTTAAAAGCAACTGCAACAGCAATTGTTACCTGTTCTGAAATAAACAAAAACACAGATATTTTAGAACTTCAAGAATCTAGGATCTGAAACCTTACCTCTTTGTCTTATTTCGAACTTTGTCTCATATATGAGATTTGAATTCTGGACTGAGACAGTTAATTGTTGACTTGCAAAGCATTAAAATGTCACTACATTTTATAGAAAATGTTGCACCATACACATTACCTGATTGAAGAAATAAGCATGCATGCTAAATGTAATTTAGAGTACATCTTCATTCGTCTCCAATAATGATATTTTACAACACTGTTTATCATTTATGGTATAATTCTATGTGCTTGTGGTGAAGTAACATTAATTCCTGAAGTCTGCAATTGAAACAACCTTATCACAGATCCAGCTGTATGATATTTGAAGTTCTTACATTAGTGAATATTACTGTTTACTGTGGATATTCAGTTACTTGTACACTAGGACACTCCTGATGAGAGGGAGTACCTTTGAGATCAAGTTTTCTAGCTTTTTTCTGCCAAAGTTCACTGAATTTACACCAGATGTTATAAGCATGTGTCCCAATACTAGCATTAAGCTGTAGATACACTAGCTAGAGTGTGGGGAGAATTTAACAGATGATAGTGTTTGACTTCATAAACACAGACTGTCTACAAAGGCTCCAGACTGCAGTGTTATGGACTGTGATGTGATACTGTACAGTCTATTGGGTGGTTAGCAACATTTCAGAAGAATGTACTGTTTGCAATTTCAGAGCAGAATTGAGAGGGTGAAAGCACTGCTGACCATCTACCAGGTGTTGAATCCTAATGCACAGAGCAGGTCTAGTGGAGGGTATGCAATGGGACATTGTACCGTTCTGCAAGACCTGGCTCCAGATCACTGTTCACCTCTGCCATCTACCAGACTACATGTTATCACTTCCCAGAATAACCCATTCATAATAATCCAACTTCCCTGTCTGATATATCATGATTTAGCACTTAGTGAGGAGAATTCCAGTTCCAACAAAGCATAAGGCTCATTATATCTTGGACTTGCAAGAGTTTGAAATTGCTGCCAGTCTGGTTTATGTATTGTTTTTCCTGACATGTAAAGTTATCACTGTGCACGGCTTTGAGGCATATAGGGAAGTGGAGGTTTATTTCCATTCATTCTTAAACTTGGCACTAGATGGAGGTGATTGGTCACCTTTGTATCCCAGCTGCTTTACTCCTCATGGAATGATCCTCAAATATTTGTTGGATAAGCAGCTGGGTGGCTCTTAGACCTGGTCTCGATACTTTGGAGAAGAGAAATCTTTATTGTCTGCTGGGATTCAAACCACAGTTCCTCATACCTCCAGATCATGTCCTAGTCACTTTACTGACTAGGCTCTCATTGCTTATGTGTTTAGTATTAAATACAAGCTCAATGGATGTTAAGTATATGCTGTATTCAAGAAATACACCTTGATACCAGTTGAATGTCTTAAAACACATTTCATGCATATTTATTAAAGCCTAATGGAGGTTCTTCTAATTAGGTATGCTGCAGAGTTTATTACATATCCTGCTTTGCGCATAAAATGCAAATTGGTTCCTTCTTCTTAATACTGTAATACTCTTCAATTGATATGTTTGTTGAACTATAGGGAATTGCCGGTGGTGTCTGTGCGGGCACACAGCCCCGGTCAACTTTCTGCGTCTTGATTCCCTTGGGGGTTCATTCCTCTCAGCAGACTCAGTCTGTAGAGATCGATCACTTCGACTTTGGGACCTTAATAAAGGTAACTAATTTTGACATAATACTGAACTCAGTTATGCTGCAGTATAAATGTACAAGTATGGTGCAGTTCAATATGTCATTTCTATCAAACGATAATATATAAAGAAAATAAGTGGACTTGTTGAGACCACTTGGTATAAAATACTGGAAGTCATGTGTTATTTATGTGATCTATAAAAGCTGGTAATAAAATCAATCACAGTAATTTGTGGAATGTCTTTAAGAACAGTGGTGCATACTATTCCATTATTTGGATCAGAAGTCAACAAAATTTGTTTCACTTGAGATTATAAAGGCTGGATCCTCTCCTTCATTTCGTACATTGAATATGTCGATCTCACATAATTAGATAAATCAAGTGACGTAACATTTGTACAAAGTTATGTGGGTAATAATAAAAAACGGTGAAGCAGTGACATGGGAGACAAGATGACAAGAATATTATAATGAATTTAAATGATGTAATATTAAGATATTTATTGTATTATATATATATATATATGTGTGTGTGTGTGTTAAATATTTTAATTGTGAACATATTTTTGCAAACCCTGAAGTTAATTTTGAACATAATGATATCCTCTAAGGTGACAACAAGCCAAAGCATAGGGGTGTTTCTTTCTTCTGATATGTTCTGCTGCATCACTGGGTAATTGATTCCTGTAGTGGTCTCACCCTCAAGGGTCAAAATATCTGAGAAGAGTGGTAGAGCTTCACTTCTCAAGAGAACAGAGATCTCAACTACATCACAGTAAAAGCCTAAAAACCCGGATACCAAAACACGTTGGACATATAGGCACATGTAATTGCTTTTAGTTGTATCTGGTGGTAAAATAAAATGAAATGAAATAAAATAAGATAAAGCATTTTGTGTATGTTCTTCAGTTCCACTGTGGTTTCAAAAGAATATGGCAGAACAACTAAAGCATGTTGTACAGTTGTTACTTGCGTGTCTGTCTGGTGAATAAGGTGTATGTAACTGGAGTTTATCCTCTCCTAAGTGTACTCTATGGGCAAGAGGTGAAGTAATGAACATGAATCACCTTCTGACATAAGAAACCCTACTCGATGGATTTTATAAAATTTTACATGGATGCTGTACTGCTGGTGGTGTAGTTGCCAGTGGTCAGAAACTGTAAAACAGTCGCATGGTTTGGGAAGTCAGTGCATGCACTATAAGGTAGTTGGTTATATTGCTGTTTGAAGTGCATGATTTAATGTCAGTTCGCATATTTCAGGTGAACTGCTGGCAGTATACACACCTGAACGTCCTGTGACATCGTGTGAGGTGACAAGTGGGGGACATTTGGTGGTACTAGCCTTGCGTGGTCGTTCACACATTACTACACTAAAGTTACGTGGTCCACAAGTTGACGACTCTGTAGGCAGTGAAAAGCGCTGCTATGGGCGACCTGAAAATGTAGGTAAAACCTTTGACTTGCGTGAGGAAGCACAGGCAGCAGAAAGGTGACAGAAGAGAAGAGGGTTGTATGTTTGTAATGGTTGAACACAGCAAGTAGCAACAACCTCATTACAGCATTTGAGTCTCTGGCAAAGTTACAGCTCAGAAATGTTAGAAAGGTTGGTTACATTTACCCTGTTACCTTGTAACATGTATTGCTGTTGTAATGCATAACTACACATTTCCAGTTACTAGCCCAAATTAAAATTAAGTCTGTGCTGCCTCCATTGAAGATCAAAATCATTATGTTTATTTTAATTGTTGATGAAATATTTTCACGTACAGATGTTCAAAGACATTCTTCATATTTGCACAAACTTATTCATATTTGTTCCTTATTTCTCATTCTTGAGTAATGAAAATATGTCAAATAAATTGGGAACTGTCAACCACCAGTATGAATTAGCGTAGTGTATTTGATGTATATCGTAGAGTCCCTGACTCCTCCTTGGAATTATGAGAATCCCCTCATAAGCCACAGTGTGCTGTAAGATACCTAGTACAAAAGTTCAGTATGGACTCTGGTAAATTCTATTGTTTTACTGTGTGCCAAATCTGTTCTCCTATCTAGTTACAGGTTTAGACTTAATCCTATATCCACAAACATTGTTTATTGGTGAGTCAGAAACTGTTTGGGCTAAGTGAAAGTCAGTATGTAGAAAATTATTAGTACATTTAAGGAGCAACAATTCCGTTAGTAAATATCTTTTTCCTGCTTCATTCATAAAGCGGTTTTGATTATGTAAGTATGCTAGCAGTGGTGTCTTTTTCCATAACCTTGCATGTCATTGGGTTTGTATGCTCATCTTTGATAGGTTCTTTCCTTGTGTAATTACTATTGCAGCACATGTCAAAATTTTTATTCTCATACAATAGTGAGTCTGAAATGTTCTTTCTGTAAGCTGTTTTTATGATGTTCTCTTTGTCCTCCACATTTGCTGTTTTACTTGAATGAGATTTGTACTTAACCAACCACAACCAGAGAAGATTAACACCATCTTGTGTATTGGACTTAAGGATGTTAGATGTGATACTGTTTGCCTGAAGTGGTTATGTATTCCAAGACCTGAAGGATCAAGGCACAGGTAATAGAAGTGCATTCTCACTGTACATTTTGTTTCTAAAGGGGCACCCTACCTCACATTGTTATTTAATAATTTGTGTGAAATGTGATTCCGTGATGTAAATGTTTTAGGAAACGTAGCCTTAATATTACTATTGTGTCATGTTTACTCCTTTATAATTAGAATTTGTATGATTTTAATTATGAAGAAAAATTGTATAATAAGACGAAATACCTTACAATTTATTCAGTAATATGAATTGTAGATCATTATATACAGAAGCCACATTTCATCTGTTTTTATGGGTAAGTTGAGTGTCATCTCTTGCTTTTGTCTACACCATTATCGCATTATTTCTCAATAGCCTGTGTGGCAAATAGTGGAAATCTCTTGCTTGTGAGAGATTTGTTTTCCTCTTATCTAAAGAGCAGTGTGTGATAGGAAATGCACACATGTGCAAAGTATGGATGTAAGTGTGCACATGCACAGGCCATGGATGAAAACATACATGTGCACAGAGCAGGAGTGTGAATTTTCACAGCGGCACATGTAGGTTTATGCATAATATCATTGTCTGAGTTGTCAAATGTAAACCGAGAATTGAAATGCCTGTAAAATTTAACATGTCACTTAAGTTTAAGGTTTCCTAAATTGAATGTTCAAGTGGGATGGTCCTGAACTTATAAGCCTGGTGATAAACTCTGTGTAATGCATCAATCCATTTTAAAAATCTGATTTCCTATCAAATTACACAATATTATGATTAAAACCCTTGTTTAAAATTTAGGAGTTCAGGTGTTTAAGCCTTGAAATAAAGGCCAAGGGCTCTATCTGAGAATTTCTCTGATTTTCCTGTCCCTGCAGGCATAAAAGTTCACAGCACTTTAAAGCACATAAACCACACAAGTGTTCAAGGGTCATTAAATATATAAAAAAAAAAAAGCCTTAAGCTTTCCTTCTGGGAACCATGAGTGTGGTGTTTCAACTCACCCCATTTGAATCATTAAAACTCCTCAGTTTCATATATCTCTGTACAGAATTTCTTTCAACAGTGAAAACTTTTTGCCCTTCTAACAAAGATCGCTTTCTAAATATTGTGTTCGGTTGTGCATCTCATTCCTGTGACATAATTCTGCCACTGTTGATATTCCATCATATACATGTGCTCATATTTCCTGTACCTGCTGTATGTCTCCCTCATAATAATTCTAAAACCTCTCATTCCATGTGAAGCACATCTGACGATGGTGTATGGCACTTGACGTTATTTGCAGCTTGGACTTTTTCTGTCTTCTGGTGTTTTAAAATGAATACAAATACTACAAGTAAATGACAAATAAGACATTGTGTTTCAGGAACATGATCAATGTCTGTAGGCTAAAATAACAAGTTTTACTCAATTGGGCCCACTTGGCACAGACAGTCCTGGTTCAGAGTAGCATTTTATTTACTCTTTTTATTATATATGTATTTATATATATATTTATTTATATATATATTTATTTATCTTTATTAATTCTAAAACAGCTGGTGATTGACAAATTCCAAGAAGGAGGTAATATTACCATGTGAAACAATTTTATCTGCCATGATCATCCACTTGCCCAGTGAACATGTGCGTAAATGCGTATTACATATGCATCTAAATGAGTTCCTTGTAATTTGACATGTTAAGTTGGCATGGCTTTGATGTTAAGTGAATACTGATTTGAAACTTACAGCAGAACAATTAAAATGTATAGATCTGAATATCATGAAAAGTAGAATGTCACTGATTTTGATCATCCTAGAGTATCTAAAAAATAGGTGGATCTTTATTCCAGTAAGTTGATCTATTTCCTCCAAGAATCTTCTGTTTTATACTTTTGTTATACATGTTCTGTAATATTTAAAACTTGAACAAATGTTATATCCATTATTTTTCAATGAATGAAGTTTATTTCCAATACTTTTTCAAAGAAACTCACATCATCTAAATAAGTTACTGTTTAAAAATGTAACTGTTTATTTTCTTTAACAACAGAAATAAGAATGAATGCCTACAATCAGCAGGCCAAAGACATTGTTAGGTAGTGTGTCAAGCTTGAGCACTCAGCTTTTTTTAATTGCAGAGATCGCACAGTGCAAATGCTTACTTTCAAATTCTTATATTATTTTAATGCAAATATTTGGTCAAATAACTTCAGAAATACAAATTTTATGAATGAGTTTTGTTTAGATCACCAACAAGGCAGTACATAACAATTCTATGAAAATCTGACCTAGTAAGTTCTTCACTCTTCTTATAATAAAACCAACTAGATGCACTAATTTCTCAATTTATTTTTGGAATAAAACTTTACATGTTTTGGACAGTTCCTCTGTCCATCACAAGGAGTTTTTCACTGTACACACAGGACAGAACTGGTTCCATCCTGATCCTGCTTGCAAGCTGTCAGCAAACCTGTATTACATACACCATTGCTGTTTGTACAGTGAAAAACTCCTGGTGATGGACAGAGGGAACTGTCTGAAACATGTTGAGTTTTATTCCAAAAATAAATTTGAGAAATTAGTGCGTCTAGTTGGTTTTATTATAAGAATTTATCATGCCACACGGTCACCTGAATGTCAAATAAGTTCTTCACATTAAAAATTACAGAAGATTCCCAGATGATGAGAACAGAGAAGGTTCTGTGTACTTTGGTTTAATCAACATTAAACAACCTGATGCAGCTGCTAGCATGAAAATGTTTTATTGAATTCAGTGCTGTATTTCCTTTTTCAATTGTTAACATCTCATTATAATTGAGTTAATTTATTGTACTACTCTATAATGTTAATCCCTAACTTGCAACTAGTGTCACTTAACTAGACACTGAAGCCAGAAACAGCTGAGTGAAGTTCATGTTTGGATTAGCAGTGTACTGTCGTATTGCACTCCCCAACTGTATTTTGTCCCCGTGTGAGGTAGGGGCTCCTACTATGGCTGGTAATGAAGAATGCTGTCTTCATAAATAGGAGTTCATGATTATTAATGTAGTGCATAAATATATTACACAAGGGTCAGTCACAAGGATCTTCTAAATCCTCTGTCAAAATTTTTAGATTTATTACTACTTTGGCATGTGTCTTCCCACATATACATATATATGTGTGTGTGTGTACAGATGATAAGAAGGTTGTTGCTATTTTGATGGGTCTGTGTCATCCTATGAAGGAGATGAAGTAAATGGTTGTATAGAATACCTAACTAGTAGTTGTGAATCTGAACTGTTGTTAATCCAGTCTGGTGTTATTTAGATGTTGGTGTCCCGTGTCATTGCCAGTTTACATGAATATTTGTTATATTTTAACTTCCATGAAGTGTGGAATATGTTCATGTTACTGAAAAACAAATGGAGTTGCTGGTTGAAATTTTTACGTGAATGTGACATAAAATAATGATTTTGTCATGCAATCCAAGAAAGTAGTAGCGAATTTTGCGCATTTAAAATTCAGAAATTATAAAAAGAATATGGTATTTTGAGGTCTGAAGGTATCATACCCTAGAAGACTCTAATCTTGATAAAGTAATGGGATATCTCACAGAGAAATGTCACTTGTATGTAGTTTTTAAATGTAATACTGCAGTCTCAGGTGGTTATAGATTTGTCTGAAATGCTGCCCAATACACATTTCTCATCATGTGCACTTGTAATAAATACCATATTGGTAATCACGCCATCATACTACCCATTTTAAAACATTAAATATCCCTTCCAACTATTTACACTACTTTGAATTGTTTTGCATGATAAAATATCAATTTTCAAATTTTGGAAGTGACTCTCTACTATTTAAAATTGTCCATACCTTTGTTTCACGCTAATTTGTAGTGCTTTAAATTGTTCATTCATCAGTAGCAATCCATCTAACTACTTAAGATTACATTTACAAATTCTAAATTTTTTGTAAAATAACAAGGGAAGTAACAAACAGCTGTGGTATTTGTAGCCAATTTTGTCGTTAGACATATTTAGTTACCTGAGGCTGAGTTGTCACAGTGCTATAGAATTAACTGGTAGGCTCATATTGTTGACCTGACAGACCATCAGTGGGTTAACTTAATGACTTCTTAGTTGAAACTGGAATGTAGCACCTTTCTTAGGAGATTTTTATATTTTTAACGTGGGAAATGTTTGTATTTCATGCTAGAACCTTATTTATTTAACATAACATTTTGTGGTAAACTACAGCAGCAACAAACAGCAAACAACAGCAACAAGAACAACAACAACTTTACAATATTATTTTGTTTTTGCATATTTTTTCTGCCAGTTCACGTTCCATAATTATAGAGGAAAAATGGGAAGTGCAATACTGATGCAGGTAGGCAAGCATGTGGGAAGCATCCCACTATGTGCATCAAACTCAATAAGAACCATAACTATGTACTATGTGCATGTCAGGAAAATTCATCAGAGTTGGATAAGTGCGACAGGAGGAATTTTATATTACTCTGTGTTGCAAACACATTGGTGCACTTGCCTGCACTACAGGTGATCAAAATCAGATAAAAATATTTCACATCTTCAGTATCTCTACCACTTCCATTGTTATGATCAGTGATGTCTGCATCGTTGTTGTCACGGTTGCCTATGTTAACCCTTTAAATGCCAAGTTAAATCGCATCTGCCATCTGCTGGCATTTTTCAGAGCTCACCATATTCTCCACTTTAGCAGGGTAAGGGTTAATTGAGAAGTTTTCTGTAAAAGTCTTCATAACTGCATCTTTTTCCCAGTACAAATTTTGAGTATTTATTACACACTGACAGTAAGCTTCTTGTAGGTCAGTACTGTGTTTCCTCATGAAAAAATCTTTAAAAATGTCCTTTGTTATGCATCAGTCAAAGTCATCCACTTCCACATTTCAAACAGTTGGCCATTTTTATGCTTTCCTGTGTGCTGTTAACCCACTACCTACTGCACAATTATTACTTCTGTTTCTTATGCAGTGTCTTGTTGTTCCTAATTCATTGCAGTGCTCTGCAGTAAATGCAGTTGCCTTTGTAACAGGAACACTAAGACACTTCTGTCCAACTTCTTCATCACAACATTTTTATTACATCTGAAGTGGAATTTCTCTCCTTGCTGTATATTATTATTCCACATGTCCCTGGTGCTGACATCCCATTTACTTAGGTGGAAAGGAGTGCAATAAAGGGGATACCAATATTAACACAGAACTTTAGTCACTAACTTGTACAGACACATAAGAATGATGAGGTCAGCAAACATCTGTGAGACAGGAATAGTGTTCAGTAATGGCATTCTGCACATGTGCATAGTTATCCCTGTGTCCCACCTATATACCCTCCATGCCAACTTGTGGTATGCACGCAATTCATGTATAAGTTTATGTAGTGATTGGGGTTTCATATGACATCAGGATGTCTGTGTTGAGAGATTGCAACATCCTTGAATATGTAGTAAGTGTGTACGTACATCATCAGTAGCTTCAGTAACCCAGAACTAGGTGTCTTCATTACATTTATTTTTCAGAATAACAGGCTTCAGACATTCTGCTTGTATTGTGTGAACAAAACATTTAGTGTCCTTAACTTTTATTAAACATTCAATTGGAAGAGTTTGGACCCTTCTTATAAATTAGGTATCATTCTGATGTTACTATGAACATATCTTCAAGAAGTGGAGGATTTATATTTATGTTGTAGGTCTGTAAGAGAGATGCAGTGTTTACTGTCCTACTGTTCAGAATAAAAGGCACTTTTTTTTTCTTTCTTTCTTTTGACAACTGGTACTATAATTGTGTTTCAGTTTGGTGGTTGTGACATAAATATAACTGAATGTTTTCCACTGTCTTATATTTGCTGCACAAATAAAACATGATCCATGCAAGTAAGAATGCATGCAATGTCCATGTGGACCAGAGTATAGCCTTTGTTAATATTAGCTGACAAGATTGTTTCCGTTTTACACAAGCGAGATGCAAGCAACAATCTCTGTACGTAGAATGTTGATTTTTGTCTGCACAAACCTAAAAAGCAGTTCATTCATTTTTATATACTGATATGCAACGCCCTGGGAAATTTAGATATTAAGTGTGACAACCTGGGTTTCAAAATTACATTTTCATAGAGCATCTGTTTGTGTTTTGAGTGCAAGATGCTCTGGCAGTATGACAGTGGTTCCAGTTTGCCTCTGAATACTACCAGTTTTTCCTACCACATATCATTTTGCTGATAATCTTACCTCATATGATGTCATATCATCACATCATATATCATTTATTTTCATTCCGTGGATCCGTACAGGATTACAAAATCCATATGGATATGGAAATAGGCTTACCTGTCACTTAGTTGCATTGTCTGGTTAAGTCAGTTCACATACTTTTAATGTTTAAATTAAAGATGAAGTAAGGTTGTCTGCAACAAAAGGATTTCAGCATTTTTTGTTGACATGGTATCAATAAACTCTTTGATCTAGTAGGTGTGGGAGGGAAGCAGAAGGAAAAAGGAAAACAACATGCAAATAGGACACAAAACAGTGGAGAACCAAAATTGGCCAACTAACAGGGCTGAAAGTGGGGGGTGGATGTTGGTAGAGGACATGTACCAAGTTCCAAATCTTTTTTGAATAAGTTTTCACAATATATAAAGCTGTTTTCAACAAGACATGCAGCAACAACCCCCCCCCCCCCCCCAAAACCCAAAAAAAAAAAAAAAAAATCTCGGCCACAAACAAAAACCACAAAAAAAAAAAATT
>Ga0123353_10000765_pt1 | contig 39061 bp, 34 predicted proteins | sample TergutLab28metaG_3_FD_92763 | JGI IMG/M metagenome (GOLD analysis project Ga0123353, IMG submission 92763) | Labiotermes labralis P3 segment gut microbial communities from Petit-Saut dam, French Guiana - Lab288 P3 | ecosystem: Host-associated > Arthropoda: Insects > Digestive system > Gut ... | reverse complement strand
TACGAAATCTGCGGTGATTTTTATGAAGAATATCCGCTTAATGAAATCTGCATGGGGGATAACAGGAATTACCTTGTAAGAGTCATGGTTCCTATCCGAAAGAAAAGAGGCAAGAAGGCGTCAAAAGCTGAAGCGCCAGTAGCAAAGGTCATAAATCCATGCTGGAGGAACGAGCCTGTGAGTAACGAAGCATCCGGAGGAGGCGGGGAGTAGTAACTGACACCCCTCCGCCACCAGATCCTTCGGTCGCTACGCTCCCTTCAGGACGGACTTGGTCATGGTCGTAAATCCATGCTGGAGGAACGAGCTTGCGAGTGACGAAGCATCCAGTGGGGTGGTGGATGATTACTCCCCGCCACCAGATCCTTCGGTCGCTATGCTCCCTCCAGGATGGACTTGTACGAAACTGAAAACTGAAATCTGATAACTGACCACTTATTAACTACTCTTTGTGACACAATGGATAGTTTGCTGTTAGAATGAGTCGTTAACTAAAACCATCAGTCACAGACAGGAAACCATATGCCGAAACCGGATTTAATACTGCTACACGCGCCGTCAGTTTATGACTTCCGCAATGTACCACAGCTCTATGGGCCAGCCTCCGACCTGGTTATTTCCACACCAGCTTTCGAGATGTACCCCATCGGCTTTTCCAGCATTGTCGAACATCTCGAACAGTCCGGCTGCCATGTACGGCTGGTAAACCTTGCGCTACGCATGCTGCGTTCAGCCAGATTTGATGCCGAAAAGTTCATTGCCGGCCTCAATGCACCGGTCTTCGGCATTGATTTGCATTGGCTTGTACATGCTCACGGCGCCATTGAGGTAGCGAAGCTGGTCAGGAAACATCATCCAAAGGCCAAAATCATCATGGGAGGCTTCTCCGCATCGTATTTCCACCGAGAGTTGATTAACTATCCGGAAGTGGATTTCGTAATGCGCGGCGATTCCACAGAGGAACTGATGCTGCGGCTGGTGCGGGCGGTAACAAAGGGAGATGCCGTGGGGAATATTCCTAACCTGATATGGAAAGACGCTTCCGGCATCCACGACAACGGACTGACACATGTACCGGACAACATTTCGAACGTAATGCAGAATCATTACCTCGCGGTGGCCAGGAGCGTGCTGCGCTTTTTCGACTTCACCAGCACGATTCCGGTCAAGGAGTGGCTGAACTATCCTGTAACCGCCGTGCTGACTTGCAAAGGCTGCGAAAACGACTGCGTTTTCTGCGGCGGGGCGCGCTCGGCGGTGCGGCGCACAGTAGGGCGCGAAAGAACAGCCTTCCGCACCGCGCAGGATATTTTTAACGACATCAAAAATATTTCCAAAATCTCGCGCGGACCAATCTTCGTGCTGAGCGACATACGCATGGGCGGGGAGGAACGCGCCTACGAACTGCTGCGACTGCTGAAGCGGCATCCAGTGCGCAACACCATTGATTTTGAACTGTTCACCCCACCCACGCCGGCCTTTATTGAGGCGATTGCCGACGCCAAACCCGGCTTCGCCATTGATATCTCGCCCCACTCGCACGACATTAACGTGCGCCGCGCCATGGGACTCGACTATACCAACGAGGAACTGGAGACCGGCATTTCTGCGGCACTGGCAGCCGGAGCTTCGCGTTTCGAAGTGTATTTCATGATAGGACTGCCTGAGCAGACGCCTGAATCAGTAGAGGAAACTCTGGATTACTGCGATTACCTGTACCGCAAATTCCACGCCGACAAGCGGCTGCTGCTTTTCATCGGGCCGTTATCGCCCTTTCTTGACCCCGGCAGCCCCGGTTTCGAAGACCCAGAGAAATATGGCTACCGCCTGATTCATCGTACGCTGGAAGAGCATCGCAACGCGCTCGTCCGTCCCACCTGGGGGGAGACGCTCAACTACGAAACGAAATGGATGTCCCGCGCACAGATAGTTGAGTCAACCTACACCGCCATCGAACGCCTCATGGGGTTGAAGCAGCAGTACGGGCTGGTTTCTCAGAGGCAAGCGGACAGGCAGACCGACCGCATACGCAAAGTGCGGGAGATGGAGAAACACATATCGGAAATCGTAAAAAGCGGTTCAGATGACGGCAGGCTCGCGGCGCTGAAGCCGGAAATAGACCTGATTAACGGCGTGAAGTCGCTTGACCGACGTCAGATAAAGGTGCCAATGGGACTGACACGACTAAGGTATCTAAGCACGCTTGTTGAAATGATTAAAAAGTGGAAACTGTTGGAAGGGAAGTGAAATTGGTAGCGGGGGTTGGATTCGAACCAACGGCCTTCGGGTTATGAGCCCGACGAGCTGCCACTGCTCCACCCCGCGTCGCCAGTCCTATCAGTATATGCCGTAAACAAAGACCTGTCAAACGCGTCGTGGTGTTTACAACTGCCGCGGAGACCACCTTATGCGGCCAGACGGAAGCAAGATTCACGAAGAATGTGTTTTAACAGCCCGGCGTACAATGAGAATTTGAAGTAACGCTACCTGTCCGGTTTGCTTTCGTCCGACTTATTGCCGTATCTCTCCGGCCACCAGTTTTTGAGGCGCGCCAGCACCTGTTTCTCAAAACCCTGCTCTGACGGCTCGTAGAACTGCCGCCCCTTGAGCGAATCGGGAAGGTTTTGCTGACGCACAAAATGCCCCTTGAACTCGTGGGCGTATTTATAGCCTTCGCCGTAGCCAATATCCCGCATCAATTTGGTAGGTGCGTTGCGCAGATGCAGCGGCACCGGCTCGTTGCGTCCGTGCGTCACCTCGCGCCTGACATTGGAGTAAGCGGTGTACAGCGAGTTGCTCTTTGGAGCGGTTGCGAGATAGACCACCGCCTGGGCAAGCGCCAGATTCCCTTCCGGCATGCCGATGAAATGCACCGCCTGCTGGGCGGCCATGGCAACCACCAGCGCCTGCGGATCAGCCATGCCAACATCCTCGGAGGCGAATCGCACCAACCGCCGCACAATGTACAGAGGGTCGTCACCTGCCTCCACCATGCGTGCCAGCCAGTAGAGCGCAGCATCTGGGTCAGAGCCGCGCATGGTCTTGTGCAAAGCCGAAATGATGTCGTAATGCTGCTCGCCGTTCTTGTCGTAAAGTATGGCGCGGTGCTGAACGGCGTCCTCCACGACCGGCAGGGTGATAAACCGCCGCCCCTCCACGTCCGGTGGTGTTGTCATCGCCGCCACCTCAAGAGCGTTGAGAGCCGTCCTGGCATCGGCGTTGGACATCGAGACCAGATAGTCCAGCGCCGGTTCGTCGAGCGCGACATTGAATGCACCCAGCCCACGCTCCCGATCGTCGATGGCGCGACTGACAATGGCGGCAATTTCGGGCGGAGCCAAAGGTTTTAATACGAACACCTGCGAGCGTGACAGCAACGGTGAAATCACCTCAAAAGATGGGTTTTCGGTGGTAGCGCCAATAAAGGTTACCGTGCCGTCCTCAACGTGGGGCAAGATAGCGTCCTGCTGCGCCTTGTTGAAGCGGTGAATCTCGTCGATGAAGAGTAATGTCCTCTGCCCATAGAGTTTGCGGCGCTCCCGCGCCTCTTCGATGACCTTGCGCAAGTCAGCCACACCGGCGCTGACCGCCGAGACCGAGGAAAAGTGCGCAGATGTGGCCTGTGCCATGATATAGGCCAGAGTAGTCTTGCCGGAGCCAGGCGGCCCCCACAGCACCACCGACGGCAGCGTGCCGGAATTGATGGCGCGACGCAGAACGCGCCCTTCCCCGATGATGTGTTCCTGGCCGACAAATTCGGCAAGCGTAGCAGGGCGCATACGGGCGGCCAGCGGCGCCCCCTTCAGTCTGTCCTTCTCCAGTTGATGGTCGAACATGTCCATAAACGCCATGATTGTAGCATGTTATCCATAATATCTACACACGGATCCTTCGCCGCACTCCAGAATGAAATCCCGAGCCGTCAGTGCCGGATTTATGGGCAACACAAGCTCCGCCTGCTCCGCTATGTCGGCGAAGGAGACGAACTGCGGGTCGATTTTCAGGAAGGGGAAGTTGGTGGGCATGGGGGAGTTACCCCACACGGCTTTTAATCTGCATATCTATGTCATTGCACACGGCTTCAAATTGTTTGTCAATCTCGCTGTTTGTGTAACGTATCGTTGTAATCCCAAAGCTTTGCATAAACTGTTCACGTTCAACATCGTAATGCATCCCATCTTTCGAAAAATGCTGACTGCCATCCAATTCAATAACAAGTTTTGCTTTCGCGCAGTAAAAATCAGCAATAAACCGGCCTATAACCCTTTGCCGCATGACACGGACAGGATAAGTACGAAGAAAATCGTACCACAGATGGCGTTCCTGTGGCGTCATATTTTTTCGCAATTCTCTGGCGTTCGGCGTAAGAATAGGGTTCATTTTTCGATTATGCGGCATCTTTTTACATTCCAATACTTAGAGGGTACTTCTCCCTCCGTCCGCCTTTCGGCGGCCACCTCCCTCATCTTGAGGGAGGCTTTTTCCTTTGTCTCCATCGTTTTGAGAGAGGCTTATTCCCTTGCCCCACTCGTCATTTAGAGAGGTTTTTTCCTTGTCCCCCTCGTTTCGAGGGAGGCTTTTTCCCTTGTCCCACTCATCTTGATGGAGGCTTTTTCCTTGTCCCCCTCGTTTTGAGGGGGATGTCGCCACAGCGACAGGGGGAGAGGAAATCGAAGTTGGTGGGCATGGAGGGTCACCTCACGATTTTATACTCGATTCATAGTATATGGTCGAAATCTAATCCATAACTCATGAAATTCTTTTTTCCAAGCCATCTCAAAATACCTCCCCGCTAAAACACTTTTGCATCAACGCTTTATACAAATATTCTAACATATCTACCCTTCGCTGTAACTCAACCCTTGACTTATCAACAGCCTGAACGAACTCTGCAAAGCGGTCTTGGAGCTCGAGTGGGAAAGTAATATAGGTTCTGTCAAGCAAGGATTTTTGTTTCCACCTTGACCGCCCCCGCGCTTACCGCTAGACTTTCAGCATGTTCGTTATCGGCATAACCGGTTTACTCGGCTCGGGTAAAAGCACCGTGGCCGGATTTCTGCGCGAATTGGGCGTGCCGGTGATAGACGCCGACAGAGTCGGCCACCAAGTCTATATGCCAGGCACAGTCGGGCACAAAGCGCTTGTAACAGCATTTGGGAGACACATACTGGCGGGAGACGGGACCGTGGACCGCAAAATCCTCGGCAATATTGTCTTCAGTGATGCCTCATCTCTCGAAAAACTTAACGCTATCGTGCATCCGCTGATTCTGGATGAAGTCAGCAGGCAGCTTGGTGAGTTGAACGAGAGAGCCACTGCCACCGCAGCCGTGGAAGCTGCTCTGCTGGTGCAGGCCGGATGGAGGCCTATGGTCGATGAATTGTGGGTCACCACGGCTCCCCGCGAAATTATCTACGCCCGCATGGCCGCCAAGTGGAACTGGACTACCGAACAGGTGGATGCGCGTCTCGCAACACAGGATTCCCCGAAAGAACAGACGAAATACGCCACCTGCGTCATTGATACCAACGTGCCGCTCCATGAACTCAAAGCCAGAGTTGAGACGCTCTGGAGAGAAATCCAGAGCAAGTTGCCATCGTGAACTACGACTTTCTCGGCTTTATCGCCGGAATTTTCACCACTTTCAGCATGGCGCCGCAATTATGGCGCGTGTTGCGCCTCAGGAGCGCCCGCGAACTCAGTCTCGTTTTCATCCTCTGTATGGCTTTCGGCAACCTGCTGTGGCTGATTTACGGAATCCTTGACGGTCAGGCGCCCATCATCCTGTGGAACTCTGTCTCGATAACGCTGGCATGCGGACTGATCATCGCCAAACTTAAATACAACGCATAACCCCATTGCCATATTATTGTTCTAATTTGGTAAATAGGGAGGTGATAATGGAAAATTCGTTCATCGCTCAAGTTAAATTATTTGAGCGGGAAAAAGGTTGGCACTATGTTTCCGTACCGACTGCTTTAAGCAAACCCATCGAATATCTTGCAGACCGTGAATTGATCGCGGTTAACGCCAAAGTGGGCAATTCGGTGTGGCAAACATCATTATTGCCGATGGGTGACGGCACACATTTTATCGCCCTGCCAGCAAAGGTGCGTTCCAAAGAAAAGCTATCACTCGGTGCGGAAATTGAGGTTTCATTTGAAGCGAAAACGATGAAAAGCACCCAGAGGTCTGTTTGCCACTTTGATTTTGGGAACGATGGTTAATAGCGTACCGCTTATGACAACGCTTACAGCCGCTTCTTTCCTATGTTGAAGGAAAGCACGCATCCCAGACAGAAGGTTATCACACCGGCGACGATAATCCATGCAGAAACACCGCTTGCATAGACTATAGGATTTTTGAACAGGACGCAGAGCGAACCAAGCATGATGCCCAGAATTATCGAATAGGTGGTTCTGGAATGATTTTTTAAAAGCTTCCCAATCAGTCTGGCCATGGAAAGCCCGCCGATTATTATGCCTATCGCCAGAGGTATCAGCACTTTGCATATACTCAGCATCAGGTCGATATTTGTTATATCGGTCAGCAGTGTCCTGATTAACGAGACGGCATAGATTGCCAAAGGATAAACCCCCAATAAAAGCAAAACAAAAGAACCGCTGATGCCGGGTATAACCAGCGCGGCGGCTGCGACAATTCCCGCAACCAGTATAAAAATCATGTAAGGAAAGCCGATGGTATGTATCATCTCTTCCGGACTGGTGGCAGAATCACCGGTTCTCAGGAAGGACAGCGCCAGCAGAAACACAAACGGTATTACAATCAAAAGGATGTCCCGAAACTGCAGGCGACGACCCTGTTCTTTGACTTTCGCGTAAATGTGAGGAATGATACCGGCGATAAGCCCGATAAAGAACAGCATGGTCGGAAACGAATAATTGGCCAGCAGGAAATTTATCAGCGAACTGAACAGCAATATCCCCACCGCGATGCCCAGCACCAGCGGAATAAGAAATTTCAGCCGTTTTTTGATATTTTCCGAAAAGTGGTTGATTGTTTCAATCAGTTCAAAGTAAAACCCCAGTATAAGCGCAATGGTCCCTCCGCTTACACCCGGAACGGTTTCCGTTATTCCAAATGCCAGCCCGTTAAAAAAATCCCTGATTGTTTTTTTCACTCTGCCGCCTCCGGCTGCATTGTTTCTCCCTGATGATGTTCACATTTTATATCAATGAACTAAAGCCGGCTAACTCTTACCAAAATACCCCAGCGCCGCCTTGACTTTTTCTTCAAGCGTCAATTTTTTACCTCTGGGCAACGCTGCCACCGCATTGGACGCCTCGGAGGCGGAGTAACCCAACCCCAGTAGCGCCGCCACCACTTCTCCGTCCTCCTCCCCAATCAGCACCACTCTGGCACCCGTCCAGCCGGTCTTTACCTTGTCCCTAAGTTCCAGAACAAGCCGCCCCGCCAATTTTTTCCCCACACCAGGGATGGAGGTGAGCAATTCCTCGCTGCCAGCGGCAATGGCGGAAACCAGCTGCTCCACGCTCATGGCAGACAGCAGCGCCAGCGCCAGTTTCGGCCCGAAACCGGAAACATTTATCAGCATCTCAAACAGCTTCTTATCATCCTCGGACGCGAAACCGTAAAGCAAGATGGCGTCCTCACGCACATAAGTATGAATATGCACCCGCACTGCGTCACCAATGTTGCCAAGCGCAAGAAGAGCGGAAGCCGGCATGAATACCTGGAATCCCACATCCCTGACGTTGATGACGGCGTATTCAGCAGAAAGCGATTCTATGTTGCCCCTGAGCGATGAAATCATATTCCCTCCATACCGCGTACCCCATGGCAGCGGCTACCGATACCTGTCCTCGCCTAAAATTTCCCTGAGCCTGCTCTCCCTCAAATGGCAGATGGCAACGGCCAAGGCGTCGGCGGCGTCGTTTGGCTCAGGCACTTCGTCCAACTCCAGCAGCATCTTGACCATTTGCTGTACCTGCTCTTTCGACGAAGCTCCGTAGTCAGCCACATGGTGTTTGACCTGCGCCGGCGAATATTCGTAAATGGGAATGCCATTTTGGGCAGCAAGCAGAAAGACTATGGCCTGCGCTTTGCCGATAGCAAAAGCCGATTTGACGTTATCGCCGACAAATGGGGATTCAATCGCAATAACGTCCGGCCGGTACCTGCGGACGACTTCGCCCAACCCTTCGTATAAAAAAAGCAGGCGCTCCGACATTGCGGAGCGCGCCTTGCACTTTATCGAATCATAGCAAACAGGAGTCATCCCGTCGCCGCGACTCTCAATAAGGCCGTAGCCCAGCACGATGGTCCCCGGGTCAACCCCAAGCACTATCATGCGCTCCCCCGCCTCTATTTCATCTCCGACTGGTATTTCTCCATCACTGCGTCTGGAATATCCACGTTGTGATATACGTTCTGCACATCATCCATTTCTTCCAGCCGGTCCAGCATGCGCAACACGCCGAAGGCGGTGTGCTCATCGAGGGAAATGGTGGTATTGGCAACCTTGGCCAGTTCGGCGGACTCAACCTCAACCCCCGCCTGCTCCAGCCCCTTGCGCACGCTTTCCAGTTCGGCAGGTTTGGTACAGATTTCAATGTATTCGCCCTGCAGGCTGACATCATCGGCACCGGCATCAATGGCTTTCATCGTTATGTCGTCAATATCCTTACCTTCCGCCTGCACACCGATAATACCCTTCGCTTCAAACATCCAGGCCACCGAACCAGTTTCGCCCAGATTGCCGCCAGCTCTGGTGAACGCCGAACGCAGTTCCTGCACAGCGCGGTTGCGGTTGTCAGAAACAATATCCACCATCACTGCGGCACCACCCGGCCCATAACCTTCATAGGAAGCCTCAAACATCTGTTGGCCTTCCAGATTACCTTCGCCCTTCTTGATAGCGCGTTCGATATTGTCACCCGGCATACGAGCATCCTTGGCCTTCTGAATAGCCAGCCTCAGTCGCGAGTTGCCCTCGGGATTGCCGCCGCCAGCTCTGGCGGCGAAGATAATTTCACGCGAAAGCTTGGTGAACAGCTGGCCGCGCTTGGCGTCAGCAGCGCCCTTCTGGTGTTTGATGGTAGCCCATTTAGAATGTCCGGACATGGCAAAGCCCCCTTCCGCGAGCGGAAGATTCATTTTCCTTCTACGAGGTATTTTAGCATGTTTGAAAAACGGGCGTAAAAACAGACCGGCCGGGAACCCATGCGTTCCGCCGACTACAACCCGGCTATAGCTATGATTTATTTAGACATTCCCACCACAAAAGCCACCGCGTATTCCTTTGAATGCGACAGGCTGATTTCAAGCCCAGCGATATTGAGTTCCTCCGCCCTTTGCCACGCCTTGCCGTGAAGAGTAATGACAGGTTTGCCGTCGAATGCAGAGAGTACTTCGATTTCACGGAGGCTGAGGCCGGCGGCGCCAAGAGCTTTAATCGCCGCCTCTTTGGCGGCAAAGCGCGCCGCAAGGGAAGGGATTTTATCGCGGTAGGCTTCGATTTCTTTCGGCGTATAGATGCGCTCCAGAAAGGCATCTCCGAGACTACTGACCGAATCCACGATACGAGAAATCTCTATTATGTCGACGCCAATGTACTGCACGGTTTAACTCCAGCTTCGTCAGAGAACTTTTTCCACCCGCACGGCGCAGGCCTTGAATTCAGGAGTATGCGTCACAGGGTCGCGCCCGGGGCTGGTAAGCAGGTTGGTGGGCGTTTCGCGGAAATGGAACGTCATGTAAACCGTTCCGACAGGCGTGACATCAGTAAGTGCCGCACGCGCCCTGACACTGCCGCGCCGCGATGAGATGGCCAGCATATCTCCTTCGTGAATGCCCAGTTTTGCGGCGTCCTTCGGATTGATTTGCAATTTTTCTTCGCTCATGAACTTATTCAACCCTGCCACGCGGCGCGTTTGAGTGCCAGTATGGTACTGGAACAGGGCGCGCCCGGTGTCAAGAAGAAACGGATAGTCTTTATCCGGCACTTCGAACGGAGGCCTGTACTCCAACGGCATGAACCTGCCGCGCCCGCGGGCGAACAAGTGCGTATGCAGCACCGGCGTGCCAGGGTGTTCGACAGAAGGACATGGCCATTGCAGCCCGCCGCAAGTTTCCAGCCGCTCATAAGTGATGCCGGCGAAGCCGGGGGCAAGTGCGTTGATTTCCCGCATGATGTCCTGCGGCGAGGCATAATCGAAGCCGGCGGCCCCCATCCTCTGAGCGATTTGCGCGGTTATCAGCCAGTCGGGACGACAGCCGGAAAGCGGCTCAATGACCTTTCTGACGCGCTGGAAGCGGCGCTCGGTGTTGGTAAAGGTGCCATCCTTTTCGGCAAAACTGGCGCCCGGAAGGACAACATGCGCCATAGCTGTAGTCTCGTTGCGGAAAATATCCTGCACCACCAGAAAATCCAGCTTCCTGAGTGCTTTTTCAATATGCGTGCTGTTCGGGTCTGACAGCATGGGGTTTTCGCCGATAATATACATTGCCTTGATTTTGCCCTCGGCTGCGGCATCGAACATCTGGGTCAGCGTCAGACCGGGAGTAAATCCGGAGGTATTGCCCCATGCCTTGGCGAACTTTTCATGTGCGGCAGTATCGGCCACAGATTGATAGCCGACGTATATGCCGGGAAGCGCCCCCATATCGCAGGCGCCCTGCACATTGTTCTGCCCTCTGAGCGGATTGACGCCGGCACCCGGCTTGCCGATATTGCCGGTAATCATCGCCAGATTGCCCACCGCCATCACGGCATCGGTGCCGTGGCTCCATTCGCAGATGCCCATGGCGTATGAAATGGCCGCCGGCGCGTTCAGGGCGTACATCCGCGCCGCCTCGGTAATCTCGGAGACTTTCAGGCCGGTAATCTTCGCCACCGAGTCAAGGTCGTGTTGCTCAAGCGATTGCTTCATGGCATCAAAGTTTTCGCAGCGTTCGGCGATAAAAGCGTCATCCTGCCAGCCGTTATCCAGGATTGCGCGGCACAGCCCCATCAACAAAGACACATTGGTGCCAGCGCGCGGCCTGAGCCACAGATCTGCGTGACGCACCAGCCCCACCCTACGCGGATTGATAACGATAAGTTTGGCTCCGCGGCGCACCGCCTGTTCCATCTGGTAAGCAATCACCGGATGCGCGTCCGCCGTGTTGGCGCCGATATTGAGCAAGCAGGCCGACTGCGCTATATCCCCGATGGAGTTGGTCATGGCTCCCGAGCCGAACTGGGTGGCCAGACCGGCCACCGTGGGAGCATGTCACAGACGGGCACAGTTGTCGATATTGTTCGTCCTAAGCGCCGCCCGCGCCAACTTCTGCGCCACATATACATCTTCATTTGTAGTGCGTGATGAAGGCACCACTGCCACTTCATCCGGAGCGTAGGACTTGAATCTGGCGGCGACAAGATCAAGAACAGAATCCCAATCCGCCGGCTGCTGTCCGTTATCGCCACGAATCAGCGGCGTGGTCAGTCGATCAGGATGCTGTACAAATTCAGTGGCGCCAAAGCGCCCCTTGACACACAGCATACCCCGGTTGGCGCCACCGTCCTTATTGCCGCGAGCCGAAACCAGCCTGCCATCGCGCATACCCAGATATATCGAACAGCCCACGGCGCAGTAAGGGCAGGTCGTCAGCACCTCATAGGCCGGAACGACATTCACTTTGGGACGCAGCGCTCCCACAGGGCAACGCGCCATGCACTCACCGCAGGAGCGGCAGTCGGATTCCATCAGAGTTTTATCACCAAAAACGCCGACGCGGGTTTGATCTCCGCGCCCCATAAGCTCAATAGCCCCCACACCGACAATCTCGGCACAAGTGCGCGTACAACGCCCGCACAATATGCAGTAGTTGCGGTCCAGCGTGAAGAAGGGATTGGAGTCGTCGACTTCCTGCTCCGGCATGGTGCGCGCCATAGTGCGTTCGGTGACACCCAGATAGGCCGTCACTTTTTGCAATTCGCAGCGCTGATTTTTGGCGCAGGAGAGGCAGTCCGACGGGTGATTGGCCATAATGAGCTGAAGGGTATCACGGCGCACTCTATCAAGTTCGCCGCCATATGTCTTGACCGTCATGCCATCAGTGACGCGAGTAGTGCAGGCCGTGGGCAGACCGCGCATACCGGCGATTTCCACAATGCATAAACGACAGCCGCCATAAGGCTCAAGGTCTGGATGATGACACAGGTTAGGAATATAGATACCGGCGGATAACGCAGCTTCCAGCACGGTAGCGCCGGCGCAAGCCTCTATCTCACGCCCATCAATGACAATCTTGACAATATCAGCCATTTTTCATCCTTTACCAGCCGGGACTCTGGCTACCGCAGAGAATTTGACAGAGCAAACCTCCAAGCAATTGCCACACTTTGAACATTTGTCGACATCGATAACATGCGCCCTGCCCCTCTCCCCACTAATGGCATCCGATGGGCAACTGCGCCTGCAAATTCCGCAGCCACCGCACCGGTCCTTCAAGATAGCATAAGCAACCAGCGCACGGCATTCCCCTGCCCTGCAAATATGATCGCAAATATGCTCATCATACTCGTCTCTGAAATAGTCGATGGTGGTCAGACACGGCTGAGGCGCACCCTGTCCCAGCCCGCACAACGAACTGGCAATAATGGAACGCCCCAGTCCCAGCACTTTGTCTATATCAGCAGCGGTGCCGCTACCCCGCGTGATGCAGGTGAGAGTGTCAAGGAGCTGACGCGTACCCAGCCGGCAGGGGACACACTTGCCGCAGGACTCGTCGACAATGAACGACAGGAAATAGCGCGCCGTTTCCACAATGCAATTGTCCTCGTCCAGCACAATCATACCGCCCGAACCCATGAACGAACCCGCCTTTTTGAGCGCCTCGTAATCAACCGGCAGGTGGAGTTTTTCCGCAGGAATGCAGCCGCCGGCCGGACCGCCGGTCTGCACCGCCTTGAATTTTTTGTCGTATGGAATTCCTCCGCCAATGCCAAAGATAATCTGTTCAAGAGACATGCCCATAGGCACTTCAATCAGTCCGGTGCGCCTGACCTTTCCCGCCAACGAGAAAGTCTTGGTACCCCTGCTTTTTTCAGTGCCGTATGAGGCAAACCACTCCGCACCGTTCAGCATGACAGCCGAAACGCACGCCCATGTCTCGACGTTGTTGATGGAAGTTGGTTTGCCCCACAACCCCGCTTCGGAGGAGAAAGGCGGGCGAGTGCGCGGCATACCACGCCTACCCATGATAGAGGCAGTCAGCGCTGTCCCCTCACCGCAGACGAAAACGCCGGCGCCCATTACTATCGACAGATTGAAATCAAAACCGGAGCCGAGGATGTTATCCCCCAGCAGGTTATGCCTGTGCAGGTCGGCAATGGCGGATTCAAGACGCCTGATGGCCAGCGGATATTCGGCGCGGATGTAGATTACGCCATGAGACGCCCCGATGGCGAAGGCCCCGACAAGGATGCCTTCCAGAACCGCGTGCGGGTCACTCTCCAACAAATCGCGATCCATAAAGGCGCCGGGGTCGCCCTCGTCGGCGTTGCAAATGACGTACTTGGGTACGCTCCGAGACTTGCGGCACAGCTTCCACTTGGCGCCGGTTGGAAATCCGGCTCCACCACGCCCCCTCAACCCCGACTTTTCAATCTCGGCGATAACGGCGTCCGGAGACATGGAGAGCGCCCGTTCCAACCCCTTGTAGCCGCCGCGCGCCAGATAATGTAGCAGATTATCAGGGACAATCACACCGGCGTTGCGCAACGCAATTCTGACCTGTGATTTGAGCATCGAGTGGTCGAGCAGCGCGGGAATACCGCCGCGCGCTTCGCCCCACACCCCCAGCGCCAGATCAGGACAGGGATTGTCTTTTACCAGATAATCTTCAAGCAGAGATGAAACCTTTTCAGGTGTCATGCTGTGATAGGAAATACGCGGCGCGCCCGGCTTTATGATGTCCACCAATGGTTCGCAATAGCATGTGCCAAGGCAGCCGGTGCTATGCACGTCGGCAGCAATGCCAAGCCTCGCGAGTGTGTCAAGCACAGACCGCCGCACCGCGCCAGCGCCGGCGGCCTCGCCGCAGGTGGCCTGCCCAATAAGAATCTGGGGACGTGATGGATGGTTAAGCGCCTGCCATTCCTGTTCAGCACTGCGCCTGAGCGCTTCAAGATTCACTCGTCACCCCGCAATATGTCTTTTACCTGTGCCGGCGTGACACGCCCGTAAACACGCCCGTCACGCACCACCACCGGACCCAACGCGCACGACCCAAGGCAAGCCACGGTTTCAAAGCTGTATTCGCCATCACCGGTAGTCCCGCCGTCACTGATGCCAAGCTGCTTTTCAATTTCGCCAATGATTTTTTCAGAGCCTTTTACATGGCAGGCAGTGCCGCGGCATACCTTAAGGCTGTGCCGCCCGGCGGGTTTGAGTTTGTAAGCGGTATAGAAAGTAACCACTCCGTAAACCTCGCTGTCAGACAAGCCGAGATGTACGGCCACTGCCTGCATGGCTTCGGGAGAAACGTAACCGGACTGCGCTTGAATCTCATGCAGAATGGGAATGAGATTCAAGCGTTCCCTGCCGAATTTGGCTAAAATAGCCTCTATTTTCATCCTTACTCACTCCGCGGAGAGAGCCGCATTATACACAACGTGGTTGCAATGTTCAACGGGATGTACTCGTTCAAGTGATTATTGATAGTTGGATGGAGCCTGGCCGCGATTAGCTTTTGGTGTTTTGCACGCCCATTCTCCCCTCCTGTCATACCGATCTTTTTCGTTATCATTCCGGCCTCCGAGCCGGAATCCAGCGGGGAGGTAGTTGGTGGGGCATCATTCTGGATTGCGAGGCAAGCCGCGAGTGACATTGTGTGAAGTTTTGAGTCACAAGTGGTCAGTTTTCAGTGGTCAGTTACGAGTTTGGAGTGATGAGTCTCGCACAAGTCCATCCTGGAGGGAGCGTAGCGACCGAAGGATCTGGTGGTGTGGAGCAACTATCCACCGCCTCCTCCGGATGCTTCGTCACTCGCAAGCTCGTTCCTCCAGCATGGATTTATGTGCAAGTCCATCCTGGAGGGAGCACAGCGACCGAAGGATCTGGTGGTGTGGAGCAACTATCCACCGCCTCCTCCGGATGCTTCGTCACTCGCAGGCTCGTTCCTCCAGCACGGATTTACGACCAAGTCCATCCTGGAGAGAGTGCAGCGACCGAAGGATCTGGCAGTGTGGTGCCAGTTACTACTCCCCGCCCCCTCCAAATGCTTCGTCACTCGCAGGCTCGTTCCTCCAGCATGGATTTATGATCAAGTCCATCCTGGAGGGAGCGCAGCGACCGAAGGATCTGGTGGCGGGGAGCAATCATCCACCGCCCCACCGGATGCTTCGTTACTCGCAAGCTCGTTCCTCCAGCACGGATTTACGGCTGTTTTAGATTGCGGGTCAAGCCTCGAATGACACCTGATTTTAAGGTGTTACCCATCTTTCTCAACGAATTCACGGGAGGACAGCCGCGCTCTGAATTACATTTGTGCTACCATATCCCCGATTATGATGGAGTCACCGCTATGACCAGACACAACAAATCTGCCGCGTACCGGTGGTTAGCGCTGCTGCTTGACCCCGGCACGTTCCGCGAGACGGAGACGACCGGCGATGCCGTGATTACCGGCTCAGGCAATATCAATGGACGTCCGATATGCGTCTTTGCCCAGGATTTCAGCGTGCGCGGAGGCAGTATTTCAAAAGCAACCGGTCGCCAGATTGGAAGGTTAATGAGTTTGGCACTGAAACGCGGCGTGCCATTGATCGGTATTTACGCCTCCGGAGGCGCCCGCATACAGGACGGGGCAGCGGCGCTTGGCGGCGTAGGCGAAATGTTGGCGCACAGCGTCAGGTGCTCCGGGATTATCCCCCAGATAGCACTGGTGCTAGGACACGCCGCCGGAGGTGCAGCCTACGCCCCCGCTCTGTGCGACTTCGTCTTCGCCGTCAGAAACGCAACTCATATGTATCTTGCCGGGCCTGACGTGGTACGTTCGGCAAACAGCGAAGAGATCACACACGCAGACCTAGGCGGCGCCGCCGCGCACAGCCGCAAAAGCGGCGTGGCGCACTTTATTTATGACAGTGAAGCGGAGTGCCTCCATGGCGCACGGCAGTTGATGTCGTATCTTCCACAGAACAACGCCGAACAGCCTCCCCACATCAAGACACCTGATGTAGCGCAATATGACAGCGACACTTTGGCATTTCCGCTTGTTCCCACCGATACACACACACCATACGACATGAAGAGGATTATCGCCGCCATCACCGATACAAACGATTTCATGGAAACGCAGTCTGGATTCGCGCCCAACATCATTTGCGCCTTTGTCAGACTAGGCGGCCATGCGGCAGGCGTTGTGGCGTCGCAGCCGCAGGTACTGGCCGGCGCTATTGACGGCGACGCCGCGGTAAAGGCCGCCCGCTTCGTCCGGTTCTGCGACTCTTTCAATCTGCCGCTGCTGACACTGGTGGACACCCCCGGGTTCCTGCCAGGCGCGGCGCAAGAGCACAGCGGCATCATCCGCCACGGCGCCAAGCTGGTTTATGCCTACGCAGAGGCATCTGTACCCAAAATCACCATTATTACACGCAAAGCCTACGGCGGCGCCTTTATCGCCCTGGGTTCGCGTTCATTGGGGAGCGATGTCAATTACGCATGGCAGGGGGCAGAAATCGCCGTGATGGGAGCAGAAGCGGCAGTCAATATCATCCACCGCAAAGAGCTGTCCGCATCTTCATCCCCTGACGAGACGCGTAAGAAGCTGGTGGAAGAGTACCGGGCCAAATCCGACCCGCGGCGGGCGATCGAAGAGGAACACATAGACGCCATTATCGACCCACGTAAAACGCGCCCGCTTTTAATTCAGGCGCTGGAGAGGTTTTTGGACAAACAGCCGAAACCGGCGCGCCAAAAACACGGGAACATACCTTTGTAACCGCCCTTTATGCTAAAATAATCACACTCATTTTTGCCATGAAAGGACGCTATGGGTAAAACACTTGCCGAAAAGATTCTCAGCCAGAAGCTGGGCAGGAGCGTCAGCGCCGGCGAGATCGTGGTCAGCCCGGTTGACTTGGCCTTCGTCCAGGACACCACCGGCCCGCTCACCGTGCGCGAGTATCAGGCCTCCGGCTTCAAGCAGCTTGCCGACAAGCGCCGTACGGTACTCTTTCTTGACCACGCCGCCCCGTCACCCAACGCCCAGCTCTCCGCCGACCACATCACATTGCGCAATTTTGCCAGGGAAAGCGGCGCCGTGCTGTCAGACGTGGGCGCGGGCGTGTGCCATCAGCTGGTCGCCGAAAACATGGCGCGCCCCGGCGACGTTATCGTAGGAGCGGATTCCCACACCGTCACCGCCGGCGCTTTCTGCGCCTTTGCCACTGGCATGGGATCATCCGACATCGCGGTAGCCATGGCGATGGGCAAGACCTGGTTCCGCGTGCCGGAGACTATCAGGATTGAAATCAAGAACCGCTTCCGGCCGCTGGTCAACGCCAAGGACCTGATTCTGCACCTCATCGGCATGATAGGCGCCGACGGCGCGACCTATAAAGCACTGGAATTCGGCGGCAAAGGCGTAGACAGCATTACTATGCCGGGACGCCTGACTATTGCCAATATGGCGGTCGAGGCCGGCGCCAAGGTCGGCCTGTTCCCCTCCGATACGACTACAGAGAAATACATGCGCGAACTGGACCGCACCGAGCATTTTCGCTCTATATCGGCGGACAAGGATGCCGAATACGAACGCATTATCGAAATTGATGCCGCCACACTTGAACCTACCGTATCGCGCCCCCACACCGTGGATAACACTGTGCCAGCCAAAGACCTCAAAGGGGTTAGAATTCATCAGGTATTCCTCGGCACCTGCACCAACGGCAGGCTGGAGGACTTTGCCGTGGCCGCCAGCATCCTGCGTGGAAAAAAGATTTCCCCCAACACGCGCCTGATTATCGCCCCGTCCTCAAAACGCGTATTGCTTCAGGCCATGGCTACCGGACACATCCACACACTGGTGGAAGCCGGTGGCGCGCTGATTACCCCCGGATGCGGCGCCTGTCTCGGCATACATCAGGGCGTGCTGGGCGACGGGGAGGCGTGTCTTTCCACCGCCAACCGCAACTTCAAGGGGCGCATGGGCAATCCCAACGCCTTCGTTTATCTGGGATCACCCGCCACCGCCGCCGCCACAGCTTTAACAGGGGTGGTCACCGACCCCAGGGAGGTACTCTGACATGCTAAAAGGCAAAGCATTCAAATTCGGCGACAACATCTCCACGGATCTGATTGTCCCGGGACGCCTGGCATCACTGCGCTCCAACCTGCCTGAACTGGCCAAGCACGTCCTTGAAGACGCCGACCCATCCTTCGCCTCCCGCGTCAAACCCGGCGACTTCGTTGTGGGAGGATCCAATTTCGGGCTGGGGTCATCACGCGAACACGCACCCATCGTCATCAAAATGGCGGGCGTAAGCGCGGTTCTCGCCAAGAGCGTGGCGCGCATCTTCTTCCGCAACGCCATCAATCGTGGCCTGCCGGTGTTGCTGTGCGATACAGACCGGATAGCCGACGGCGAAGAGCTTGAGGTTGACATGGCCAAGGGTACCGTCAGGAACGTTACCAGCGGCGAGGTGCTGACATTCAAGCCGATTCCGAAGGCCATGCTGGCGATTCTGGAAGAAGGCGGACTTATACCGTACATTCAAAAATACGACGATTTCAAGCTGGAGTAATTGATGACTCATACCATCACACTCATTCCCGGCGACGGCACCGGGCCGGAGCTGACAGAAGCCACACAGCGTGTACTGGAGGCCACCGGCGTCAAGTTCGAATGGGACATACAACACGCCGGCGTCGACGTCATGGCCGAGTACGGCACACCGTTGCCTGCACATGTCCTTGACTCCATACGCAGGAACAGGGTAGCGCTCAAGGGACCAATCACCACCCCCGTCGGCTCAGGATTCAGAAGCGTCAACGTTGCATTACGCAAGGAGCTTGAGCTGTACTGTTGCCTGCGCCCCTGCAAGAGTTATGCGGGAGTTCCTTCGCCCTATTCCGACATAGATCTGGTAATAGTGCGCGAGAATATGGAAGACCTGTACGCCGGAATCGAATTCGAGAAAGGCACGCCTAACGCAGCCAAACTCATAGAGTTCATCGGCGGGCTGGGCGCTGAAATCCGCCCTGACTCCGGCATTAGCATCAAACCCATTTCTGAAGCGCGTTCACGCCGGATTGTCACCTTCGCCTTTGAGTATGCCAGAAGCCACGGGCGCAGGAAGGTGACCGCCGTACACAAGGCCAACATCATGAAGTTCTCAGACGGCCTGTATCTGGCGATGGCACGGGAAGTGGCCAGGGACTATCCCGATATCGAATTTGAGGACCGCATCGTGGACGCCATGTCCATGCAGTTGGTAAAGAACCCCCGTCAATTCGACGTAATGGTATGCCCCAACCTTTACGGCGACATCCTCTCCGACCTGTGTGCAGGGCTGGTAGGTGGATTGGGAGTAGCTCCCGGCGCCAATCTCGGCGACGGCATCGCCATTTTCGAACCCACCCACGGCTCCGCCCCCAAATACAAGGGGATGAACAAGGTCAACCCCATGGCGCAGATGCTTTCGGCGGTGCTGATGCTACGCCATATCGGCGAGGAGCAGGCCGCGAACAGGATGGAAGCCGCCATCGCCGCCGTGATTGCTGAGGGCAGGTATGTCACCTATGACATCAAATCGGAAGGCCGGCAGAACGAGGCTGTCGGCACCGCGCAGGTGGCTGACGCCGTAATTGAGAAATTAAAATAGAGAACAGCATTATCACTCCCGCCAGTGAAGAGGCAGGAGTGAGTGGGCAAGCCCGCGATAATTGAATCTTCCCACCGTCACCTGACTTCTCCCAGCAAGGGGGATGTCATTAAGGAGAAGCACATGAAACCAGTTAAAATCACCGTAGTCGGCGCAGGCAACGTAGGAGCATCCCTCGGCCAGCGCCTCATTGAAAAAAACTTCGCCGACGTGGTTTTGTTGGACATCGTCGAAGGACTGCCGCAGGGCAAGGCGCTCGACATACTGGAAAGCGGCCCTGTGCTGGGTTTCACTCATAGGATAACCGGCAGCAACTCTTACGCCGACACCGCCGGCTCGGACGTGGCGGTGATTACCTCCGGCGCGGCGCGCAAGCCAGGCATGAGCCGCGAGGACCTGCTCAAAATCAACACCGGCATCGTCTCCAGCGTGACGAAGGAGATTGCTAGGTATTCGCCGGACGCCGTCATCATAGTGGTGGCCAATCCAGTGGATGCCATGACCTGGGTGGCCTGCCAAGCCTCCGGCTTCCCACGCAGCCGCGTAATGGGACTCTCCGGAGCGCTGGACGGTGCCAGACTGGCCACCTTCATAGCGTTGGAGGCAAATGTACCTGTTACCGATGTCAACTGCTGGGTGATGGGCGAGCACGGCAGCAGTATGGTGGTCTTCCCGCGCTTTGCCACAATCAAGGGTAAACCGATTACCGAAATCTTCAGCAAAGAGGTCATCGACCGGCTTGTCCAGCGCGCTGTCAACGGCGGCGCCGAGATTGTCGGTCTTTTGAAAACCTCCAGCGCCTTCTACGCACCTTCAGCCGCTGCCGGACGCATGGCGGAGGCCGTCATTCGGGACAGTAGCGAGGTAATTCCCTGCGCCGCCTGCCTCGACGGTGAATACGGTCTTACCGGAACAGTCATCGGCGTGCCGGTGAAACTGGGCAAAGGCGGCATCCAGCAAATTGTGGACGCCGGACTCACCGCCGGGGAATCAGCCGTGCTGTCGGCCTCGGCGGCGGCGGTCAGGAAGCAAATAGACTCCATTGAGTTGCAGGGATAACCGAATGTCCGTCAGCGGTTCACGCATCGACTACAACTTCGCGGAACGGCGCTTGTGGGACGACGCCGGCGCGCTTCTGCTGAAAATCGGTCTTAAAAATGGCCAGACACTGGTGGACATGGGCGCTGGTGATGGCTATTTCTCCATCCCAGCCGCGCAAATGGCAGGCCCGAAAGGAAAGATTTACGCCATCGACTCCTCCACTGAAAATCTGGCGGGACTGGAGCGCCGCGCCCGCGAAGCTGGTCTGTCCAACATCGAAACAGTGATTGGCGAAGCTGAAAAAACCGTCCCTTGCGAAAACTGTGCCGACATGGTGCTTATCGCCAACGCCCTGCACGATTTCGCCGACCCGCTGGCCGCGCTGCGGAACGCCAGCCGTATGCTCAAGCCCGGCGGCAGGCTGGCTGACCTTGACTGGAGAAAGGAGCAAGACCGGCTTCACGGGCCGTCCTTCGCCAAACGCTTCAGCCAGGAGAAGGCTGAGTTGCTTATCACGCAGGCGGGCTACAAGATTCTGTCGAGCGCACTGACAGGCAGATTTCACTATCTGATAGTGGCAACTCCGGCGTAGAGCAAGCTAAAACGCAATAATTTCCCCGCGCTCACAACGCTAACGCCGCGTAGAACCGCGCCAAGCACGCCTCTTTTTTATACCGCCACGGGGCTTGTCTTGCAACTTGGCTAACCCTAAAAACAAAACGCCGAATACAAAAAAAATAATGCCCGAAAATAGCAGCCATCGTCCCCAGCTGTAGCTTGCTTGGAAGTATTGGCTGAATACTGAAAAATCCAACAATCGAAAAGTTATTGCAACAAGCGATGCCAGGACAGTTGATATACTTGACAATAGATACATAAAAGACGCTATATAAAATACGTCATCGTTGATTTCAGCTTTCTTGCGTTTGATTATATTTATAATATATACCAATCCTGCGATAATAGCTACAGCACAAACCATGAAAAGATAAAGCACAAGCCACGTAGCGATGGAACCAGGATTTTCACTTTCAATAAACACCCCTATAGGTACAACTATAGCCATGAATAAAAATACCCATGCTATCATTGGGAAGAGAGGATGTACCAACCAATTTTTATTCCGACATCGCGTAACCCCCCCCCAAACATCCTTTAGCAACAAAATAGCAACACCGACTAACGCAACGGCAGTAAGCCCTACAGTGCTAGCAATTTGGAGTTCTACACCTTCCATTTTCACATTCCTTCCTTGGACATTGATTTTCTGGGTCTTGCCATAAGTTGTCCTAAATATGTGCTTTTTTTCAAGGCTGCCGCTTGCTCACACCAAACAACTGTGCCGCTATCGACTCATGTCGGGTAACCATGGAAAAGGTCGGGCGCATGGAGCGGGAGGGTAAAGAGATTGGATACACTGTATTGATACTCTACCCCCCAACCTCTCCCGCAGTGGACGTTGAGTTTGCCCCCTCCCGTCCCTCATCTGAACTCAGGCAAGGCATATCAGATTTTAAGCTTACCGCCGACTTCCGGCTTACCGGCGAGCCGCAGGCCGTGGACCGTGCGCACAAGAGGCCGGTAGCAACTCAACAACCTTGGCGTTTATGGGGTGCCGGTGTAGTTGGCCACAGGATAACCTTGTTGTTGCCAGCGCGCCGTGCCGCCTTCTAAATGTGTGACCAAAGTGTAACCAGCGGCAACAAGCGCCTCGGATGCAGGCCTGCTTTTGTTGCCAACGATACAATAGACGACAATCCGGCGGTTCTTATCTGCCGGGAACTTATCCAGGTTTTGATCAATCTCTTCAACCTTAACGAAGAGGTCGGTGGTAGTGTTGCCAATAATCGTGGATATCGGATCGTCTACGCAGACTAAAAAGTAGTTCGCTCTGCTTACAGAGGCAAGCTGAACAGGTGTTACACTCCAGTAAGAGCCGTTACCTGTAACAATTTCCGTACCGAGTCCCCCAGTGGATGTAACTGCTGGATTGTCCTGTGTCCCGTTGCAGCCGGCGAACAGGATAATTGTAGCAGTGATAATAGCCAATATACGGTTCATCTTATTATCCCTCCTTGCTATTTTGATTATACACCATTAGCTTGCTCGTTTGATTATTTGCAGACCTATGAAAGCTCCGGCGAGTACCGCGGCTCCAAATGCAAACCCGTTTAGGCCAAGTGATGGCACGGCGGAAAAAAAGCCGCCCATGGTACAGGCTGAAGCTAACCCTGCCCCGTAGCCCATTAATAGTCCTCCACCGAGTACGCGCAGGTAAACAGCCGCTTGGCGCGGGCGGCGCAATCGGAAGTCGCCGGAGATAGTGGCGGCGACGAACGAGCCGACAATGATGCCGATATTAAGAAAAAGCCCCCAGGTCAACTGACCCGGCGTAGAACCGGCAACTCAGGTGCCAGGAACAGAATCGAAAGCCGGTGGCGGCAGCTGTACTAAGGTGAAAAGACCTTGTGCCCAGGACATGGTTTCGCCGGTAACTGTCAAGGGACGGTCTGCAACTCGGAACAAGAGTACGTTCACAATACCGAGTACGATACCGCCAAGGGCAAGCGGCCAGGCTTTGCAAAAGATCGCTCTTGAGATATTGATAAACTTAGTGCTTAACCTTGTGTTTTGAGCATGATGGCTAACTACGACTGGCATTTTTGCTTTTACCCGCCGCACAATGACAAACAAGACGGTTATAACAAGGAGGGTGAGTATGATTGCCCCCCACCAACCGATTTTAGCCGGCAGCCATACGGGAGAAAGAGTGCCAATATAGTTTTGCCACCACCACGGCCAGGTAAACTGGAGGGCGCCCATACCTAGGAGAATGCCCAGAAAGGCCACCACGGCAGAAAGAGAACCCTCGCCAATGCGGTGAAGATTGCCAACGATGCAACCTCCGCCAAGCATCATACCGCAACCAAAGAGTAATCCGCCCAAAGCAAGATGCCAGCCAAATGGAGAGACAATGGCCGCGAAAGGGATGTTGTTATCGGTGGGATGCGGGGATATTTGATACATGATAAAGGCAAAACCGATAGTGGCGATAAAAAGCCCCCCCAAGATGCCTTCCAGTAGGCGCGTATCGCGGAAGAGAAAGCTGTTACTGATTGCTGAAACAAAACAGAAACGAGAACGCTGCAAGATAAAGCCTAAGGCTAGGCCAAAAATCCAGAAAATGGCCAGACGCGGCAGGGAGGCGTTGAGCCAAAAAAAGACAGCAAAAACGCCTGCTATGGCCAGGGCTGCTGCCCAAGGCTTCCAGTTAAAACGTTTACTGGAACTGTTTAGTCCGCTCATTTTTGGTTGTTCAAAACCTTTTGCCAACGCGTAAATTCCATGGAAGTGTTGACAATACAATCATAGAATACAAAATTGAAAATGAAATCCCTCATTGACATGAAACTTCGCGGAGAGCATCATTGCTGACATCTTAACCAACGAATAGTTACTTTGTCAATACTCTGTATATGTCCAATACATAGTTGGACTCATGCGCCGCATTGACCTACCAACGGAGCTGACCTATACTCAAGCAAGTTATGTCAGATTTTCAGCTTACCGCCGACTTCCGGCTCACCGGCGACCAGCCGCAGGCCGTGGACAAACTGGTCGAAGGCCTGCAAAAAGGCTTCTCCAACCAGACGTTGCTGGGCGTGACCGGCAGCGGCAAGACCTTCACCATGGCCAACGTCATCGCCCGCCTGGGACGTCCGGCGCTGATAATGAGCCACAACAAGACGCTGGCCGCCCAACTCTACGCCGAGTTCAAGGAGTTCTTCCCCAACAACGCCGTGGAATACTTCGTGAGCTACTATGACTACTACCAGCCAGAGGCCTACGTCCCCAGCAAGGACATGTACATAGAGAAGGACGCTGACATCAACGATGAAATCGACAAACTGCGCCACGCCGCCACCAAAGCGCTGCTGGAGCGGCGCGACACCATCATCGTGGCCTCGGTATCCTGCATCTACGGGCTGGGCGAACCGGAGGAATACCGCAGTTTCGTACTGACACTGGAGAAGGGTGGGGATTACCCCCGTCGCGAGGTGTTGCGGCGACTGGTGGACATGCAGTACGAGCGCAACGATATGGAGTTCACCCGCGGCAAGTTCAGAGTACGCGGCGACACCCTTGAAATCCAGCCGGCATACGAGGAGATGGGACTGCGATTTGAGTTTTTCGGCGACACACTTGAGCGCATCGCCACCCTAGACCCGCTCACCGGCGAAATCCTGTCGGAAAAGGACAAGGTAGACATCTTTCCCGCCAAGCACTTTGTAACATCAGCCGACAAGCTCAAACTGGCCATCGACAGCATCCGGCAGGAGCTGGCGGGGCGGCTTGAGACGCTCAAAGAAGAAGGAAAACTGCTGGAGGCAGCGCGGCTGGAGGCACGCACCAACTACGATTTGGAAATGCTTGAGCAAGCCGGATACTGCTCCGGAGTGGAGAACTACTCGCGACATCTGGCAGAAAGAGCGCCCGGCTCGGCGCCGTGGACGTTACTGGACTATTTCCCCAAAGACTTTATCACCATCATCGACGAATCACACATGAGCATACCGCAAATTCGCGGCATGTATCACGGCGACTTTTCGCGCAAGCGGACGCTGGTGGACTTCGGCTTCCGCCTGCCATCGGCGCTGGACAACCGCCCGCTGAATTTCAACGAATTCAACCAGCGCATGGTGCAAACCATATATGTATCGGCCACCCCCGCCGATTACGAACTACAGAGGTCATCACAGGTGGTGGAGCAGTTGGTGCGGCCCACCGGTCTGCTGGAGCCGACCATGGAAATCCAATCAACCAAAGGGCAGATAGACGACCTGCTGGACAGAATCAAGGAAAGAACTAGCCGTGGGCAAAGAGTACTCGTTACCACACTGACCAAAAAACTGGCGGAGAAACTGGCGGATTACCTCAAGGAGATGGATATCAAGTCCCATTACCTGCACTCCGAGATGGACACCTTTGAGCGCGTGGAAGTGCTGCGCGACCTGCGTATGGGGGTGTATGACGTGGTGGTTGGCATCAATCTGCTACGTGAAGGCCTCGACCTGCCAGAGGTGTCACTGGTGGCTATCCTCGATGCCGACAAAGAAGGCTACCTGCGCTCTGAGCAGGCGCTAATTCAAACCATGGGGCGCGCCGCGCGCCATGTGGACGGGCATGTACTCATGTACGCCGACACAATTACCGGCAGCATGCAGCGCGCCATGGAAGAAATTAACCGCCGCCGCGCCGTGCAGGAGGCCTATAACCGGCAAAACGACATTACGCCGCAGGGCATCAGGAAAGCCATCAAGGATATTACCGAGCGGGTGCGGGTGACGGCTGGTGCGGCCGAAGAGCGCGCCGAATACTCCATCATCAGGCTCTCGCGGGAGGAAAAGGTACGGCTGGCGAATGAGTTGGAAACCCAGATGAAGAAAGCCGCCAAGAAACTCGACTTCGAGCGAGCGGCGCTACTAAGGGACAGGGTGATTGAGCTGCGGCGGGAGCTGGTGACTGAAAACATGCCGCCGGCATGAAAGGTTAACGGAGCAGTGAACAGCATGGAAACAGCACCGTCTGACGAATATCCGCAGCCCCGGCAGGAGCGGCGTGCCGAACGCAAGGCGGCCGATGAAATCAAAATGCGCAAGCACGGTAAGGGACTGGCGCAGCATTACCGCAACGCCGTGCTCAAACGCGCCGGCGGCAAACCGCCTTCCACCCAAAACAAAACTTGAGCGGTTTGCCAAAATCAAAGGCAGCTTGTATACTGCCGGCAGTGTTTTTTGCCGTAGACCACCATACAAGGGAGAATGCATGACGGTCAAGATTGTAACTGACAGTAGCGCCGACATACCGGCGCCGATTATAAAGAAACTGGGAATAGTCGTAATCCCACAGCATCTCAATATTGGCAAAGAGAGCTACAGGGACTACATCGATATCACTCCTGACGAGTTTTACGCTCGGATGGTAAAAGAAGAAAACATGCCGACCACTTCACAGCCAACCCCCGGTGAGCTCATCAAGCTGTATGCAGAGGACTGCAAGGACGCCGACGGCATCGTGGTCATCCCCATCGGCTCGAAGTTTTCGGGTACAATAGTCTCCGCCGAGCAGGCGGCTAAAACCGTCGCCGGAGGACGTGAAATCGCAGTGGTTGATTCCCAGATGGTAACCATTGCCGCAGGCATACTGGTAATAGCCGCCGCCAGCATGGCCAAAGAAGGTAAGAGCGTCAGTGAGATTGTCGCAGCGATAGAGGAGATGCGCTCCCATGTCAAGTGTCTGGTGCTGTTCGATACACTGGAGTACCTGGCACGCGGCGGACGCATAGGCAAGGCTAGGTCACTGGTAGGCTCATTGCTCAACGTCAAGCCCCTACTCACCATCAAGGACGGCGAGTTCACACCGGTGACACAGGTGCGCAACCGCCACAAAGGCAAAGAAAAACTGCTGGAATTCGCTAACGCGTTCAAAGACGTCGAAGAGTGCTGGACGGTGTACAGCACCACGAAGGATGAAGCCTCTGAACTGACTGCCAGCATCAGGGTTGTGCCGCAGTCGAAAATCCAAATGGCGCAGCTGGGAGCGGTAGTTGGGATGCATGCCGGTCCGGGCGTGTTGGCGGTAGCGGTACGGACAAAAAGCTGACACAGACCATCAGCAAAATCATACAAAAGAGGGATGAGCCGTTGGCGCATCCCTCTTTATACTTTACGCGGGTAGAGCTAATCGTCTTCATCATCCAGCGCGTTAAAACCCGGCTTTTCCCGTGGAACCTCGGCGCCGCCGTCAAGGCCAAGGTCTCTATTCGTTTTCTGCTCTTCCTGAAGCAATTCAAAGAGGCGTGCCGCGCGCGGATATCCGATGCCCAGTTTGCGCTGCAGAAAAGAAGCTGATATCTGGTTGTGCTCCGCCGCCAGCTGCCGCACCGAATCCATCATCGGGTCCGCGGGAGGAGACTCTTTTCTGGTCACCGGCGGCGCGGAGGCGATTTCGGTAACGTTCAGCGGCTGGACTTCCTGTTTCTTCTGGCTGTTCCAGAAGTACACCAGCCGCTCCACCTCCGGGTCGGAAACATAGCAGCCCTGCAAACGTTTGGGCTTGGCGGCGTCTGGTGGGGCAAACAGCATATCGCCGCGTCCCAGCAGCTTCTCGGCACCTACGGCATCGAGAATAGTGCGCGAATCCACCTGTGAGGTAACAGCAAAACTGATACGGGTGGGGAAGTTTGCCTTGATCAGTCCGGTAATTACATCCACCGAGGGACGCTGAGTGGCCACCACCAAGTGGATGCCAACGGCGCGCGCCAGCTGCGCCAGACGGCAAAGAATATGCTCCACCTCATCAAAGCCTGCCATCATCAGATCGGCCAATTCATCTATAACCAGCACCAAGTACGGCATCCGGTCGGCGCCGGTCCTACTCTTGTTGTAGCCGTCAATGTTGCGCGCCTGTACGGTGGCCAGCTTCTTGTAACGGTTATCCATCTCCATATTGAGCCATCGCATGGTAGAAAGCGCCTTGTCGGTGTCAACAATAACCGGCGCCGCCAGATGCGGCAGACTGTTGAACGGCGTTAGTTCCACGCGCTTGGGGTCAATCATAATCATCTTGGCTTCATAGGGGGTATTGTTCATCAGCAGACAGCAAATTACGGCATTGAGACAGACGGTTTTGCCCGAGCCGGTGGCGCCGGCAATCAGAAGATGCGGCATCTTGGCCAGGTCGTCGGAAACGGTCTCGCCGCCGGCACCTTTACCCAACGCCAGCGCCAGCTTGCTCTTGCCCAGCACTTTCTGAAAGCTGGATGACTCTATAATGCTGCGCATACTGACGGTGGTATAAACCCGATTGGGTACCTCAAGTCCCACGATGGGTTTGCCAGGCACCGGCGCCTCAATGCGGATGGTCGGCGCGGACAACGCCAGCGCCAGATTGCTGCCCAGCGCGGCGATGCGCTCAACCTTAACGCGGGTACGCGAAATTTCCTCATCGCGAGTGACGACATTGCCGTTCGAGTCCTTTTCCTGCACGCGACGCGTCTTGATGTCCCAGCCCGGCTCAATGCCAAACTGGGTAACCGTAGGACCGACGTTGATTTCGACCACCTTGCCGTTAACGCCGTAACTGGCAAGCGCATCCTCGATCAACCGGGCGCGCTGATGGTTGTCAGAATCCCCGAACTCCTTATCCTGCGTATCATCAAGAATATCAATGGGCGGCAACTTCCAGCCGTCCAACATCACCACGCCGTCGGCCTCGCCGTACTTGAGCCAGACATCTTTCGCCGCACCAGGGGCAGGAGCGGCTGGACGTGGAGTGGCGGCACCACCCAGTATAGTGCCTTTTTGATGCGCTTCGGGTGCCTTTTTGGCCGACTGCGGCGTCAACGGCGGCTGGAAGGGAAGCCCGCGCGTTTCCTTCTTCCGCGACGCATGTTCCGACTCGTCCGCGGTGCCGGCGGGGACAAAGGTACTGCGCGACACCGAACTGGCAGAAGTACCTGTTTCAGGACGGGAGCGCGGAGGCCGCCTCCTAAACAGACTGCAAAACCCACGACCGGCACCCCTGAGCATACGCCAAACCACAGCTGGCAGAAGCAGTATGAAGGCCAGTAGCGCTAGCAGCGATAACTTGAGGATGCCAGTCGCGGTATTCTCTCCGAAGATGCTGCGACCGACACTACCCCCCAGCCAGCCGTCGCCGGAACTGATGGCGCCCAGTATGCCCCAGATGACAAAAATCAGTATCAGTCCGCCCAGCCAGCGGTACCAGTAATTCAGCGTCCAGCTGTGGGCGAATGACGACAGCCGCTCACGGAAAAGCACACTCAGCGCCACAATGACGCCAAATATTATGACAATCAGCCCCCAGCCGAGGAGAGTGTAAGTACCCATGATAAAATTGCCACCGGCAGAGGTGACATTCTCCCACTGCCACCATAACAGAACGGCAACAACTATCATAAACAGGATCCGCCACGTCCACGCCGAAGTCAGGACACGGCGCCAGAAGCCGCGTTTGGGCGGGGGAACATAGGCGCTGCCCGACGGCTTGGTATTGTAGCTGTTTTTGCCAGAAGAAGGCTTTTTGCTGACCATAACCCGCCTCTAGACCTGAACCAGCACCGGCAATATCATCGGCCGGCGCTTGGTCTTGTCATAAAAATACTTGTCCAGCGCATTCTTGACCTCATTATCAATGAAACCCCGGGACGAAGAATGCGATTTGCCATGGTTGAGGACATCCGCCACCAGATCGCGTCCGCCCTCAAGAATATCTTTGCTTTCCACCACATCCACGAAACCGCGCGAGACGATGTCAGGGCGGCTGACCAGTTTGCCGGTCCGTTTGTCGATGGCTATAATCACCACCACGATGCCGTCACGCGAAAGCATGCGGCGGTTGCGCAGAATAACGCCATCAACATCGCCAACCGACAGTCCGTCAACATAGACATTGCCCGCTGGCACTTTGGTGCCGCTGACCTTGCCGCCAGAGGCATCCAACTCGAGTACGTCTCCGTCCTCCAACACGAAGGTACGAGCAGCGGGAACACCCACCGACTGTGCTAGCAGGGCGTGCTGGGTAAGATGGCGGTATTCGCCGTGTACCGGCACGAAATACTTCGGTTTGGTGAGACTTAATATCAGTTTGAGTTCCTCCTGCGCGGCGTGTCCATGCACATGCACCTGGGTACGTGAGCCATGGAACACCTGCGCACCCTGCCTGAACAGCGAATCCACAGTGCGGTTGACCAGCGACTCGTTGCCTGGGATGGGCGAAGCCGAAATAATCACGGTGTCGCCGGGAACAATCGAAAGGTGCGGATTGGCACGGGAGGCGATGCGCACCAGCCCTGAGGTGGGTTCGCCCTGCGAGCCGGTGGTAAGCACCACCACCCTGTCATGCTGGGCACGCGCCAGTTCATCCATCCTGCCCATGACGCCAGCGGGCAACTTCAGATAGCCCAGTTCGGAAGCCATGCGCACGTTCTCCGTCATGCTGCGGCCGATCACGAAGACGCGGCGGCCATGCCTGTGGGCGGCGTCGATAATCTGTTGTATGCGAGAGATCAGCGAGGCGAAGGTGGTCACCAGCACCCGCCCTGAGGCGTTGGCAACAATGCGGTCAATAGCATCTCCCACCACCCGTTCGGACGGCGTATAGCCGGGGAGTTCGGCGTAGGTTGAATCCGCCATCAGCAGCAGCACACCCTCGGAGCCAGCCTGCGCCAGCCGCGCCAGATCGGTGGGAAGGCCGGAAACAGGAGTATAGTCCAGCTTGAAGTCTCCGGTATGCACTATAGTGCCAGCGGGAGTGCGAATGATAAAACCGACAGAATCAGGGATGCTGTGACATACCGGAAAGAATTCCACATTGAAGTGTCGCCCTAGGGTGAAGCTGCCACCTGGGTCGACAACATTGAATTTGGTTTTGGCCGCCAGGTTTTTGCGCTCCTTTAGTTTGACCGAAATCAGCCCCTTGGCCAGCTTGGTGCAGTAGATCGGGACGTTGAGCTGGGGCAGGACATAGGGAATGGCGCCGATATGATCTTCATGAGCGTGGGTAATCACAATGCCACGCACCTTGCTACTGTGCTCGACCAGATAAGAGATGTCTGGAATGACCAGATCTATGCCCAGCATCTCCTCATCTGGGAACATCAGACCGGCATCAACGACAAGAATATCCTCGCCGTACTCGACGGCCATCATATTCTTACCTATCTCCCCAAGTCCACCCAAGGGAATAAGTTTGAGTTTTTCTTTTGGCATGGTTTTCCTTAAAGCAGTTTTAATTGCTGCGTTTCTTCCTTCTGGCCCACGGGAGCCACTTCAGTTTCTTTGCGCAAACCGGCCAGAAGGCCGGGTATTTTCAGCATGTCTGACTGTATCACTCCGCGTAGGGAGCCTTGATGCAACGCCGCCGCCGGATGATACATCGGAAAGTACAACACGCCGTCTTTTTTGACCGCCGTGCCGTGTATCTTGCTGATGGCACTCCCCGGCATGAACTGCCCCAGCGAGAAGCGCCCCAGCGTCACAATCATTTTAGGTTTGATGATTTCAAGCTGTCGGTCCAGCCATGGGCGACAGTTCGCGATCTCCTGTGGCAGGGGGTCGCGGTTGTCGGGGGGACGGGTCTTGATGACATTGGTGATATACACCTGCTGCCGCGAAAGACCAATGGACTTCAGCAATGCGTCGAGAAACTGCCCCGCCGAGCCGACAAAGGGGCGCCCCTGCTGGTCTTCGTGCCAGCCGGGAGCCTCGCCGATGAACATGATTTCGGCGTTTTCCGGCCCCTCGCCGGGAACGGCGCGCGTCCGCGTCCGGAAAATTTCACACTTGCGGCAGGCGCAGATGCCTGCGTAAAGCTCGTTCAGAGCAGACATATCGCAACCCGTAGAATCAAGATTATTCGTGCCTGTAACCCATAATAACACGCATGATATGTCAAGTCAATCAAACTGGCTTCAGGAACGATCTTTTCGATGGCGTTGCGGAACCCGAACTCACAACTCGCAACTCAGTGTCCCCTCCACACTGGATTCCAGTCCGCCAGGCAGACCGGCGTGATAGGGAATGGAAGGGCGGTGCTAAAAGCCAAAAGCTGAATGCTGCCCGCTCATCACTCACTAACCATCTCACCTGTTTTACGTTATACGTTATTGTGATAGAATAACCTGAATGTCAAACACGATATACTTCAGCGGGAGTAGGCATGCCTGAAGCCTTTTCGATTCTGATCCCGACCTACAACGAGCGCGAAAATATTGAGCCGCTGCTGACACGCATCGTCGCTGCCCTGCCAGGACGCGACTACGAAGTATTGTTCGTGGACGACGACAGCAAAGACGGCACGGCAGAGTTGATCAACCGACTGTCCGCAAAATATCCGGCGCGGGTTGAGGTGCGCAAAAACAAGAAGGGGCTGGCCAGCGCCGTGATCGACGGCTTCGGTTGGGCAAAACACGACACCATATTGGTGATGGACGCCGACCTGCAGCATCCGCCGGAAGTGATCCCATCTGTTATCACCGCCATTGATGAAGGCGCAGACATCGCCGTCGCCAGCCGCCGCGTGCCGGGTGGCGGCACGAATGGATGGAGTACCTTCCGCAAAATAACCTCTGATGGCGCGATTATGTTGGCGCACCTCTTCCTGCCGTCCAGCCGCCGAGTCAAAGACCCCATGTCCGGATTTTTTGCCTTCCGGCGCAGGGTCATTGAAGGCGTCACGCTGGCGCCCATCGGCTACAAAATCCTGCTGGAGATGCTGGTAACAGGCAAAGCCAAAAACGTCCGGGAAGTGCCGTTCATGTTCGTGCCGCGTGAAAAGGGCAAGAGCAAACTCAGCATTAAACAGGAAATAGAATATGCACAGCATCTGCTAAGCCTGATGCGACGCAACGGGGTAATCACCCATTTTTTCAAATTCTGTCTGGTCGGCGCCAGCGGGGTAATAGTGAATAACGGAATGCTGTGGCTGCTGCACGACCAGGGAAAAGCAAACTGGGACATCCGCCTGGCGCTTTTAATCGCCATTGAAATTTCGATTGTCAGCAACTACCTGCTCAACAACTACTTCACATTCGCTGACCGCCATAAACCGGGGCTGAAGCACTTCCTCGCCAATTTCCTGCGCTTCAACCTGTTCAGCCTGCCGGGGGCCGCCCTTAACTGGGTGACCACCGTCATGTTGACCAACACCGGCAATCTGTCGTATCTTGTATTCAACATGGTCGGCATCGCGGCCGCCATGATGTGGAATTTCTTTGCCAACAGTCGCTGGACATGGAAAAAATTAAACACTGGGGACTGAGCCTGGTCCGCTGGCGGCATTTCCCGATGCTGGTAGTGATGCTTGGCATCGTAGCGCTGCATCTGGCCGCCATCCCGCGCCCGGACACCCCGCTTTTCGACGAACTACATTATGTCCCGGACGGACGCCGCATCCTCACCGGAGAAGGTTCGATACGCAACGAACACCCGCCGCTGGCACGCCTGATTATCGCCAGCGGCATGGCGCTGTTCGGCGACAACCCTTGGGGCTGGCGGCTGCCGGCCGTAATTCTGTCAAGCGTGTCTCTGATCGCCCTTTACGACATCTGCCGCCGGCTTGGCACCTCGCAGCGCACGGCGCTGATTGCCGTGCTGCTACTGGGCACCGACAACCTGATGTTCATCCACAGCGGCATCGCCATGCTGGACATCTACGAGGTCGTCTTCGCCATGTTCGCCTTCTGGTTCTACCTGCGAGGGACGAAGTGGTGGTGGGCTGCGGCCGTCATGGTGGGACTGGCCGGACTGTGCAAATTCAACGGCGTGCTGGCTATCATACCCATCGGCCTGCACTGGTTATTCATCGGATACAAGCAGAATATGGGCGCGCCGCCGGATGCTGAAGACGATGCGCCGGATCCCACCATTAGCGACGCTCCCGCCGTTCCGCAAACGCTTATGACGGAGGCGGCTGTCCCTGTAATGGTTGAAGACAGCATCCCTGCTACTGCCGCACAGGCGGCATACATGGAGCAGTCGCCTGCCGCAGAGGCCATACCGGATGCCATCGTGGTACCGGTGCTGGAAGAGATGACCACCAAGCCGAAGCTCACCTTCTGGCAGACCTATTCCCGTCCGATGATTTTCCTCGGCTCAATGCTGCTGGCGCCGCTGGCCTTCTTCCTGTTCTACGGCATCTTCGAAATGATCATTCGGCAGGAATACGTCCCTTACGTGGTATGGGGGCAATGGGACCAGGGAATCGTAGGACTGATCCGGAACGCGCTCAGCTCCACCAGCAGCATCAAGTTTCCCGATGACCCAGCAACATACACGGGAGCATTCGTTTCCAAACCGTGGGAGTGGGTGCTTTCACCAACCGGCTCGTTATATTTCTATCAGTGGCTGTTCGATCCAAATTTTGACCCGAACCGGAACGTGTTGCTGCCCTACTGGTACACGCCGGCTTACAGTGGCATCCAGAACCCGTCAATGTGGCTGGCCGGACTGGTCGTAATCCCGTTGGCGCTCTGGAAGACTTTCAAAAAGCACAGCGCCTGGACATTCGTCATCTGCTGGATTATCGGCACATGGGCAATCTGGATACCGCTGTTTCTGGCCACCAACCGCATCACCTACATGTTCTATTACCTGCCCACCATCGGCGCTGTAGCCATAGGTGCGGCGTTAATCATCACAGGTATGCTGAAGAAAGCTGAGGCGAAAAGCGGCTTTGGTAAACACGCCCTGATGCTGGGGATCGCCTCCTTACTGCTGTTTCATCTGCTGTGCTTCTGTGTCATCTCGCCGCTGCAGCTGTGGGTGTCCATACCGATATGCACGGCGCTGCTGATATTCATGTTGGCACAGCTGAAGTTCGGCTGGCAATTCCTGTTCCGGTTCACAGCCTCCGCCGTCGTCGCGGCGCTGGTCATGCGTTTCGTTTTATACGAGTGGTTCCGCAGCTTCTTGGTCAGCCGCGACGCCCCATGGGGACACCCCGAGGTTTCGATGCTATGGACGGTGAGCGCCATAGTAGGAATGATCATTACCTGGGGGCTGTATCTGCTGATGCAGAGGCTGATGAGGGACAACCGCACCCTTCGCGCCGAGGAGGATCTGGCGACTATGATGTCGGACAGCTAATAACCGCTTGAGACTTTTCACCATCACCAAGCCTCTCCAGCCAAGAGAGAGGCGCCACGCCTCATCGTCACTCGCGGCTTGACCCGCAATCCAGCGATTTCACCCTCACCAAAGCCTCTCCAGTCAAAAGAGCGGCGCTCTACTTTGATTCATCACTCGCAGGATTGCTCCCTCCGTGATAGGTTTATGACTCTTCGGGATTGCGGCTTCCGCCCAAGTGGACCGCTATGACGTTGGGGGATGGGGCTAAACTGAATACTGACATCTGTCTTAAAAAAAGACTCCCGGACGAGAACAACAGGGGGGGGCCAAGTCATTCTCGCCCGGAAGCCACTTCCACCCCGCCTTGCGACGAGGCAAAAGCCGATTTTTTTCCTCCACCTATGGAGGAGCCTCAAGCCACATTATAACACAACGCTGGCAATACACCGACAGTCCAGTCTGTCTGACCTATCTCTGTCATGTTTCCCCCAAAGAGGTATGAACAGCAACAAAAGCACTGCGGGGGTTTTAAGTTATGAGTTTTGTACAGCGCTTCGGACAGAAGAAAACGACTGTCCGAGTAGCAGTAATAGCACGCATTCGTTATCAGGATATTTTTTCGCAATTTCCCGCTCGGCACGCCCACTCCATGTTACCCCACCCGCTTCAGACTCCGAAGCTTAGGTCACAACAGCATGTACAATACGCAGATGCCCCTCCAACAAAAGAGGGAAGGCAGACCGCGGTCTGCCTTCCCTCCACTTCAGAATTAGTTCTGTTTTACTGTCGATTGTAATGGTCGCCGAAGAACTAAACGTTCGGCACCCAAACTGCGCGGAGCGTGACATTCTCCCCGTAAATCATGAAGGTGCTGTCTGGCTGCAGGACCTCAGAAGTGTCACTGCGTGTCCAGCCACCGAAGGTATAGCCGGTTCTGACCAGATTGCCGGTATTGCCCTGTACCAAGACGCTGTCAAGGCGGTGGTATATGTTGTTGTCCACCGGCACGCTGCCAGAGTCAGCGCCGTTCCCGTCATAAGTAACTTCAAGGTCTTGGACCAGAGTCATCGTCAGCGTGAACTGGAAAACCGTACCTGCCGGAATGTTATTCATGGTACTTGATGGCCTAAAATAAATTCCGTTTTTATCGGCCTGCAACATCAAACTGACACCATTCACCCAGACGAAACCCACCACTGGATTACCTGAATGCCATGACAGCGGCTGATACCGATATTTGGCTGAACCATCCGGGTTTGTACCAATAATGTCGTTGGTCAACAAATAATATGTGTTGCTGTTGCTCAAGCTTGTTTGGGCGGTCAGCCCGCCCGACCCCCAGAAGTTAAACGTATGTCCAGACTGGGTAACGGAGACGCTGAGACCTCTTAACCGACTATCACCGCCCATACCAAAAACAGGATCCAAAGTCGAGTAGTACGATTGAATTATCACCACGTCCGAAAGTCCCATGAATGACTTTATTGCAGCAAGCTCATCGATCAGAGCTTGCAACAGGCTCATGTCCATCTCGCCCTGCGGACCCTGCGGACCAGCGGGACCCTGCGGACCGGTGGGTCCGGTAATCGCCGACGGGAACAACGAGTTTATCCAGCTGTAGCTTTCAGGATTGAACGGATTCACCCCGTCCCACTCCGGCAGTCTTTTATCGTTGAAGGTCACCGTTGATTTATCCGGATACGACTCAAAGGTATCCTTGAAGGAATAGTTGTCTCTGTCGAGCAGGTCCTCCACGGTTGCGGTGGCAGGATCGCCATCAAAGGTATACTGCCATATCGTATTGGTGCTGCTGTTATAGTAGAAGTCCAGCACCGACGGGAACGCATACCAGTCGAATATCGCCGCGTTGCCAGAGAATGTATAGTTATCCTCATCACCAAGATAGCTGATGTTCCATGTCCACCGGCTATTCGTTTCGCCTATGTCCGAGAAATGGCCGGGGCTGGTAAGTATATCCATCCGAATGTCTTCCAGATCGACTGCCATGTTAAAGAAGCCGTGATATTTACCCGCCAGCGTCAACCAGTCGATGAAGTCCGTTTCGGTGTCGCCAGGTTCTCCGTAAAGGTCAAACCATATCTCAAAAGCGGACTTGCCGGGCTCGCCCTGGGGACCTGTCTCTCCGATAGGACCTTCAGGACCTGCGGGACCTTCAACGGCAACATTAAATAGTGTGTTTATCCAGCTGTAGCTTTCAGGATTGAACGGATTCACCCCGTCCCACTCCGGCAACCCTTCATCGTTGAAGGTCACCGTTGATTTATCCGGATACGACTCAAAGGTATCCTTGAAAGAATAGTTGTCTCTGTCGAGCAGGTCCTTCACGGTTGCGGTGGCAGGATCGCCATCAAAGGTATACTGCCATATCGTATTGGTGCTGCTGTTATAGTAGAAGTCCAGCACCGACGGGAACGCATACCAGTCGAATACCGCCGCGTTGCCAGAGAATGTATAGTTATCCTCATCACCAAGATAGCTGATGTTCCATGCCCACCGGCTATTCGTTTCGCCTATGTCGACATAAAAACCAACGTCCAAATCATCAGTGGGAATATCCTCCAGATCCAACACCATGGCAAAGAAACCCTTATGGGGAGAAATAGCGTTCTCGCCTTTTTCGCCCTGCGGTCCACTAACCTGCACACCAGTATCGCTCGAAGCGATCCACCAAGTGCCGTTTAACCCTATGTATGGAGTATAACCATCCACACCACGCGATGCCACGTTGGTGTCAGTCGTGCCTATCCACCAGTTGCCGTTGAGCCCGATGTGCGGTGTTAAGCCATTCGCACCAGTGGCGCCGGGGTCACCCTTCAGCCAATTCAGGAAATCGGTCTCGGTGCCACTGTTGCCCGCGGCAAGCCAGGTTGCATATGCCGACAGGCCGGTTTCACCCTGCGGACCTGTCGGACCAGCGGGACCAGCGGGACCAGTAGCACCAGTTGCTCCAGTGGCGCCAGTAGCACCCTGAGGTCCAGTCGCAGGAATACCAGTGTCATTCGTGCCTATCCACCATGTACCACCTTCAATGTGCGGTGTTAAGCCATTCGCGCCCTGCGGGCCTGTCGGACCCTGTGGACCAGCGGGACCAGTAGCACCAGTTGCTCCAGTGGCGCCAGTAGCACCATCGGCACCCTGAGGTCCTATCGGACCCTGCAGGCCGGTTTCACCGGTTTCACCTTTGTCACCTTTGGCTCCGTCAGTACCCGGTTCGCCGGGGTCACCCTTGTCGCCTTTGTCACCCTTGGCTCCATCAGCGCCATCGGCACCCTGAGGTCCAGTCGCAGAAATACCAGTGTCAGTCGTGCCTATCCACCAGTTGCCGTTAGCTCCAATGTTCGGTGTTAATCCATTCGCACCATCAGCTCCAGTGGCGCCAGTAGCACCCTGAGGCCCAGTCGCAGAAATACCAGTGTCATTCGTGCCTATCCACCAGTTGCCGTTAGCTCCAATGTTCGGTGTTAATCCATTCGCACCATCAGCACCAGTG